>OMLO01001615.1_pt1 | contig 17533 bp, 6 predicted proteins | sample 1674811 | NCBI WGS metagenome assembly OMLO01 (sample SAMN06265003, study PRJEB25207) | coral metagenome | isolation source: Coral host | place: Mexico:La Bocana,Puerto Morelos, Mexico | collected 2008-11-13 | reverse complement strand
ATTAGATTCGGTTTTTGTGATATCCAGAATAATCAAGGTCTCGGTAAGGGTTATCAGCCTCAGCCTTCGGCTTCGGCCGATAACCATACCTCGACCTTGATTATTCTGGATATCACAAAAACCTCATCCAATAATTGTTTAGAATTCCTCCTATTCTCATAGTGTTTAGATGAGCCTATCTAAACACGGAAAAAGTACTCTATTGCTTTTATAAAATATTTCTAGTATTTCTATACGAGCATTTCTAAAACGTCTCAACAGTGTTTACATAAAAGAAACACACACACTTATCGACCAATGAGAGCGCGCGTTGTATCTCAGTTACTTTATAAAACCCGATCCTACTGAGGACAAATAGTTTATGCTATTTTACGGTTGCATGAGATATTTACCAAAAAAAGAAACTCCATGCAGCCAGCGTGCACGTGATGTAGACCGTTATTAACGCGTCATCCACACTACGTTGAAGAAATTTGAAAACGCAACAACCACCGGCCATTTTGGATTGCTTTTGGTGGAAAACACGGGCAATGAAATTACATGATTATCCTAATGTTTTCCGTCTACAATAAAAGAATGTAAAGCCGACGTTTTTAAATTCTTCTAGTTTGAAAAGCGTTCCAAAGAGCCTTACCGATACGCCGAACCGGAGAAATAAAACTGAGACAGTTTTACAATTTCTCCGATGTAGTGTTACGGGGCATAAGACTCTGAGAACATACCCAACTAGATGACTGCCTACTTGCACAGACTATTGGTTTCAGCTCATGGTTCAATGACGAGGTCGATCCTTATTTGTATTTGGTTATTTGGCCAAAAAGTTGCTGTAAGTTATCGAATATCTTCGTGTATTGTTAGAAATTTCGAGACTCACTCTGGCACAAAGCACAGCCCGGGGCTTTCCTCAAGCGGTCTTTAACCATTCCAAGGAATGATGCCAAAATTAAGACATTCCTGTAAATGAAGTATTTAAAAGACTCTTTTAAATACCCCAATAAGCCAAAGATCGAACTGATTGAAGTCTTATAAATATGTTTTGATCCGAAAATAATTTAATCAATTAACCGAACCAATTGAACACAAAACGAAATAGATATTTTACTGCCTCTCCAAGGATCTAGTTTCCCTTGTCCGAATGATCGCCAACTTCGTTAAAAATGCTGCAGGTTTTTCAGCACCTACCAAAGATGGCGAGTCCCAATCGCTTCGGAGGGGCCTCGTCGGAGACTGGAAGAATTACTTCACTCCAGAGCTGAATGGGAGATTTTAGAATGAAGTGTTGGAAAAATTGAAAGCAAGTGGATTAGAGTTTGATTTTGAAATAAAGTAGATAATTATCAAGTTGTACAGCGGCCTGATTCTTTTATGCTGGTTTGTCAGAAAACTGTTAAAAAATGATCTAATACAGTCGAACCTCAGGTTGCGACCGTCTATTTACAGTGACCAGTTTTTCAAAATACCAAATGATTTCAAATCAAATTTAAATATCAAATTCAAGTCTAATCGCTATAATTGGAACCTCTTGTAAGCGACCAACTCTCGCGAGCGACCGCGACCACTTTATCTGGGCTAAAAGTAAAAAAAATAAATTCTTTTTTTTTACTTCCCGTAAGCCACCGCTTGATAGCAAAACAGCGAAAATTTTATAATAAGATATTTTCACATTAGCGTATTCCTGGGTACTACAAGAGAGTGAAATTTTTCATTTCTGGAAATTGACTTTTCACTTGAATATATGCAAATGGTGCAAAATTTTGATCCAAGATGGGCTAAGCTCTCGTAAGCATAAGCGACCACCGCTTGACATTTTGGGTGACCGCTTACGGAAGGTTCGATTGTATTCAGAATATAATACTTTGATTAACGAGAAAAAAGTTATGCTCATATATTTAACACGACGTACTTATTATAAAAAACACGTGTTAATAAATTCATGCGAGCACTTTTTGAGATCTTCCTTTAAATTGTGTACAAGATGCGTGTTGTGCTATGTTCTCTTTTAGAATTAAGAATTACTTGAGGTGTTGGCAAAAGTGAATGAAAGTAAATTTGAGTTCGATTCGGAGATTTCGATGGCGTTACCTGGACACAGAATTGTTAAAACTTCTGGTCCCAGTTGTTCGATGGCTGGATAACGCTATCCAGCGGATAAATCTCTATCCAGTAGATAAGTGATAACAAAACACACCACGCGATCCACTGGATACTGATTTATGCGGTGCACGTGGACAGCCGGTTATCCACCTTTTGAACAACCCGGACCTGGTGCTATCGATAATGATGAAAAAGTGGCTCTTCAAGGCTAGAGTGCAAAACCCATTAGACGAGTGGATACCTTTTTACATTTCCCTCGAATCCTCAAATGCCCCCAACCGCAGCCCCTATCCCGCCTCTGCGCCGAACAGTTAGAGTTCTCATCCCTCTTTTCTTGAGATATGTCCAGGATTGAACGCTAATGAGATTCAAATTCCTTATGATAAGCATTACAAAGTGTCCTCATTGGTAAAAAGGCACCAAAACACAGACAATTCTGTCAAATATGAAGTAATATGAAAATGTCAGATATCCCTACCAAATATGAAGTACTAATTGAACAATACTTGCGTTCAATCCTGGACATAAGTGCTTTTCTTACCAATTGCGCTCTAATTGAGCTATTTTTGGAAATCATCTGAGACACTTGATTGGTCAGTAATAGTCTATCAAATAATAAAAAACTTGCGCCTGGATTTCCGCAACCTCGTTTTGAGGGTCTCACATCTTTCCGAAGCCGGTGGTTCGTTATATCTCTGATATACCTAAATGTTCCTGCGCCATGCATTTATAAGTTCATATGTCTTTATGGTATCCTGCTAGGTTTTTTTATATCTTTTTGTTTGATAGCTCAGTTAGAATCATTCTTTATCAAACCATTTTTTAATAATTTTTTGTGAGTCTTTTTCGGGCAATTCATCGGTTTGAGGGAATGCAAAGATATTTCATTTAAAAATTGTTCAGTTGAAAAATTAATTCCCTCACTCTTCCAGAGCCAAAATATATTTCTTCAAAGAGAAGTATCCGCGACTGAAATTCATCAATATTAACATAACAATATTGCGACCGAATCACCTCGCTCCTGATCATCGGTGAGATTTTCGTTTCCTTATTATTAAGACCGAATTATCTCGCCTACGATCATCGGCGAGATTCTCGTGCCTTTATTATACAGATCGAATCAACTCCCCGATGATCATCCTCGAGATTTTTAACCTTTATTATACAGATCGAGTTACGTTATCTCGCTTTTGACCGTCGGCGAGATTCTCGTGCCTTTATTATACAGACCGAATTACCTCGTTCATGGCACGCGTTTAATTACGAGAGGGTGGAGGGGAACTTAGAAAAAGATAAAACCGTTTATTCATTTCTGTGTTGGCTGGCGAACGCAACATCACTGAGTAACTTTTTAATTGTTAGTTGCACAATCGGATCGAAAAACAAACCAGCAATAGTCGCGGAACAGAAGATTTATTAGCTGGGGCCTTGAGAGATTTCAATCTCGGTACCGTGAGCAAATTTACGTTAAAACCCGAGCAAGAACCTGTCGGACAGTTCTTGTAGCTGGAAGAGCTGTGTCTAATAGTTTTGCCGGCGGGATCAGGCGGGAAAAATCGAATCTATCAAACTTTGTTCTCGCCAGGAATTATGAACTGAACGGGAAAGCTCCTTTCACCTTCGGTTCTTTGAAAGACAAGCTGCGCTAGATGGAGCTTTCCATCTGCCGATTGCTCCAATTTTACGATTTTATTCGCCGATACGAATTTAAAATACTACCTAATACTGGCTATTCTCCACCGCTTCACAGTTCGTAGCCGAAGCCGAAGATTTAACATCGCTTGAAATAACACAGTATATATTTCTGCGGGGTTTCTGATCTGTGGCCAGAGCTTTCACACATACGTTCAAAGGACTTTTGCATTTAAATGAAAGCGAACCTGAACGAAAAGCAACAGCCGGTCGTGTCCAACACAGTCTCTGGACTTCGCAAATAACTTTTCCATGAAAAGAAAAACACTCTTTCCTTTTGCACCAGAATTGATGCAACAGAAATCTGCATAGATTATTTCAATCGTATTCCTTCTTTTTATCGAACTCTTCTTGAGAGTGGATGACTTCAATTTTCCACGCGAAATAATCTCAAGGTTGTTATGATTTTATGTTGAGATAGTCCCATTTTTCATACTTCGAAGGTTAATCAATAGCAACCTCACAGTTAGGCGTCAAGCATGCGCAAGTTTCTGTTTGGTGAATCTGTTGGAAATTGGATTACATATGCATGGAAATGTTGTGAGCGTAATGCTAAAAGCCCGGTTCCTATAATAGGCGTCCCTTTTTTCCCCTTCTTCCTCGCGTTTTAATTTTTGCCTTCCTTCCCCTTTCTTGTTTACGTCTGCAACTCAGGCTAATATTTTGTTACCTTTATTTAACAGACAATTTATTCCAGCCATGATCATCGGCCTGATTTTCGTCCGTTAAATATGCAAACAATTACTTCGCCTACGATTATCGGTGAGAGTTTCGTGCCTTTATTATTTTTCAGACGGAATTAACTCTTCAACGATCATCAGCGAGATTTTCGTTCCTTTATTATGCAGACGGATTTACCTCGCCGATGATCTATCGCGAGATTTCTGAAGATTGACTCAGCTTTGGCAGTAATCGATTTTCCGAACTAGTCGGATTTCCGAAGATACTCGGCACTTGCTTCGACAGATAATAATAATGATAATGATAATGATAATGATAATGATAATGATAATGATAATGATAATGATAATGATAATGATAATGATAATGATGATAATAATAATAATAATAATAATGATAATAATAATAATAATAATAGACTTTATTTAAGTGTCGATGTATTTAGCGCTCTCGCACTAATTGGGGACACTTTCCAAGCTAGAATTAGAATTTGGAAATGTTGGTTATTGAGGAGAGGGGTAAATCGGAGTACCTGGACAAAAACCTTTCGGAGCAGAGAAGCGAACCAACAAAAAACTCAACCCACATATGACGCCGGGTCCGGGAATCGAACCCTGGACACATTGGTGGGAGGCGAGCACTACTGCGGCATCCCTACTACCAAATAGTGGATTTCCGAAGATATTCGACAGTGTTTGATTTTCCCAGAGAGGATGTTTCATGTGCCGAATTTGTGAAGATTGTCTTCTTCGGGAGTATACTCGATGTTTCTAAATTACTCGGATTTTCGCGACGGTTACCCAAGATGTGCTATTTGTCGAATTATTCAGTTTTTGAAATATTCTTGACAATGTTCGATTTGCCAGTTAAGTCGTATTTCCGAAGATATTTTTTGCGCATGCTTGATAGTGCTCGATTTGCCGAATTAGTCAGAATTTCCGAAGATGTTCAATAATGTTCGATTTTCCCCAAGGTTGTCAAAGATTGCCAAAGATGCTTTATTCGCACAATTAGGTGGATTCAATAAAGGTTACCTTCTTCGAAAGTTCTCGATTTGCCGAATTAGTCGGATGACCGATGTTCAACAACGTTGCATTTTTTGCGGAGGTTACCCAATATATCAGAAGTTTTCCGATGGTCACAAAAGATCGGACGAGTAAATAATGAATGAGCTGACCGTGAGTAAGTTCCTGCCCTTCTCTCCAGTTTTACAAAGCGTTTATAACTAGGCACAGATGGAAGGATTCAAACACCCATAACAAGGCTTCGATTGGGTCTGGAATAAACGTGGTATAAACCCAACCAGTTATTTTTTACGCATGCCAAGCCTCTATAAACCTAAATTGCTTGGATAGTATACTGGGGGCACACATAGGCCTACATACCTAACAAGTTATACAGCTAAGCTGATATAGCCCCACAGAGAGCCCTACATCTTCCTGATAGCAGCACATAGTCCTTAGTATAACCTATTATAAGTAAACTGTAAGCGTGGTTACATTCCAGAAAATAACTTTAAAGTACATCACGGTCATTCAAAATCTTACAAAGTCCTACAGAACCATACATAATTAGATATTCCCCATTGTTTTACATAGTTCAACATAGCATATAGGTTCCTGACTAAGCGTAATGTCACGAAGGTTGCCAAATTCGCATGGGCTTCGTCGTAGAGAACATTCTGAGGATGTAGCAAGCAACTTCTGACCACTTCTTTTTTCCTGTCTTATGTAATTCATAACAAGTCAACAAACTGTTTAGAAACAACAGAAGAAAATAATTAGTAACTCAGCAACAACCCTACAAATTTTAGCGTAACTTCAGTACTATCCCAAAATTTTCTTTTCATCAAGAAGTTTTTCTATCATTTTCGATTTACCCAATAAGTGAATATTTCTTCTTCATGCGGAAAATAGAAAGACAAAATGCAAACGCTGCTTAAGCATGCTAGTCCACTTTGACGTAAGAAAGACTCCAAACCAGTCTTTATCTATGGCATACATTAGGTAAAGCATTAATTTGACATAAAACTACTCTTGACCTTGTCAATGAATCTAGAGGCAGAAAAATAAAATATATCAATTCAGTAGCCAATGGCATTATAGTTGTATAGGAACATGAATTGCTCAAAGCTCAAAGCTCAAAGAGTTTTACGGTCAATAGAGATTCATTTGATTCAATTCTTGGTTGATCATACAATCAGATATATATTGTGTCCACAGTTCTTCCTTCCTCTAATGCGATTTATGGAGAAGTACAACTAGCTCTCGAAAAACCCAGATCAAGTGTGTTTATTCGTTCGATTTTTTTAGAGTTTTGACTGCAGAGAAAAATAACCAGAAGCGACAGCCTGTAAACCCAGCTTGAATGCAGACACAATCCTCGGGGGTCCATATGAGCCACAAGCGCTGAGGGGAGTACAGGCCCGATCAGAAATCAACCACCCTATTCCGACACTCCATCCAGACTCATGTCTCCAGTGGATTGTCGCATGGTATTCATGATACCTGCGTGCTGTGTCCAATAAGATAGGTTTCTAACTTGCACGGCACGGAACCCCTAGTCGACTTATCGACTGCAACCACGCCTTTGGACGTGAAAGTAAAACAAGCACTAAGTGGAGCGCACGAGACTCCCCACCCAGCTTAGGAATGCGTGACTGCCGCCTCCGATCTTTCCGATTTCAAAATGGACATTTTATTAGCTCGTTTTAGCGCTGATCTCGGTTTTTTTCTAAGAATCACGTCGATACCTATGTCCTTATATACTTATTCTATCGTTACCAGAATTGTTCACAGCCGGGTTGTTCTCAAGAAAGCTGGACTTTTCCGCATGCCATCCCACTTAACTCATGATTTCTCCGGTCAGGAATCACTCCAGTTTTTCCATAGTATGGATACTTCATAGCATCTACTGAACCAGGCCAACCTGTTGTCACCGATACGCATGTGATGTTCCTACTGCTTATAAAATCAGCGCTTCAAGGGCTAATCTGGAGAAAAATAGGTCTTGAGATTAATAATTCACAAAGGAAAACTATGTATTAATGTTTTATAATTACATGTTCTCTTCGGTCTCTTCGTGTCTTATGATGAAGAGTTTTTATATATAAAAAAAACTATTTACCAAGAGTGCCAGGGTACCGAAAAGTGCGAGAATCAAAGTAACTGCTTTCCATCTAAACTCGATTTCTAACTAATTTTTTTTAGGAGAATAAGACATCGAGTTTTTCCTGACACTCTGAATTGTTGTTGAGCCTGAAAGTCACTGAGAGTTACTTTCTGAAGAGATCGTTTTGCCTTTTAAAATGCCATATGACCAGTAAAATGTCCAGAAGTGGTACTAGAATAAAGTTCGATCTATTTGCTGATTATACAGAACGAGAAACTCTTATACTTACCATCTAAGAACGCTTTTTCCGTTGCCCTGCTTCTCTTATCTGTCTCCGCATACTTCAATATGGTGACTGTATCTAAATGCCTCACCAGTGAAGAAGGAATTCAGGTGGATTACATCGTTCAGCATCCTTTTCCTGTTTTCTGGCTGCCACTTAAGATTAGTACGGTCAGGCAGTTCTGAAATGTCCTAAGTGGTGAGAAACACAGAGCCCAGAAAGCCGTGTTGAGTCAAACCGTTCGAAGGAACGTTGCCATCTTGTCAAGCGAGCTTTCAGTGCCATAGCTTCAAAGAAACTTGTTCACGTGAAATAGCGATCTTGCTCAATGTTTAAACAAAACTCGCAGTATCATTTAAAGCTTCGCTCGCAATGGTAAAAGTCAGAAGCCTGACGTGAAGTAGATACTGCTTAAACTGAACTAAACGTTGGTTGAGAAATTTGAAAGTGAAATTTGGCTAAGTTGCGCACGGACAAAGGAAACTGCGTCTTTAATTTTGAATTTCATTATCAAATGTTTGAACTTCTCACGCATAGCAAGGAATTAACAATACGTTTTGTAAAGTATCAAATCAACTAATTTAAGTTGTTATTACATCATTTACATAACAAACAAAGTATTACTTCAGAGACCACTGATTGCCTCGTAATTCCCTTGGCGTTAGTTTAAACAAAAAAGGGTGTATTTTTTATCTCGCTTTTGGCCGCATCACATTATATTGACTTTCCCGCGCTTTTAAGCGCGGGAAAACAGGACATGGAGCCGTGGCGTTGCCATAAGTGTCAGACTCACGTGTTCCAGCGAACAAAGATACCAGATTCTTACACGACGTATCAATGCCTCATAAAAAAAATATATGCGGTCTTTAACGAGAAAAGAGGAGAATTACTTTGTCGTTCAAATCATAGTCCCCTCGATTAACTATGTTCAAATGCATAAGGTAGGACTCCTTGGTTTGTATATTAGCATTTAAAATCAAACTTATCACAAATGAAGGCGAAGACATAAAAAAGTAAAGCCTTTCAAGCACAGGGGTCAAAGAGTTTGGCTATCCCCCACTGGATGGGATACTATAGTCCATTGCTGGGGTACACCAGCATTTTATATGATTGCCCTGATAATTAAGTCTGCGTCAGGCCAGTGGCCCATACTTATTAAGAAGCATGAAGCGACTAGGATTATTTCTTCTCCCCTCTAGATGGAATGGTAGCCCACCCGCGAGTTACCCCTAACATTAAAATTAATTCGTTGGTTCCCATTTACACACCTGGACCGAAGCCGGTCACCCCCAACTTTTATTTCATTTCTGCAACCTTTATAAAACCACTTTATTTTAGTATCACGAAAGAATCTCGAATCGATGTATTTGCTAGGTATTAACAACATTTATTGATATGAAGTTGTTGTTTCCGTTTGGCAACTAGAGACAATTGACTCAAAGAAAAAATTGCAAAACTTAAGAGCTACATATCTAGAAAATAAAGAACATATCAACAACCACAACTGACTTTATTTGTGTAATATATTCATAACCGGAAGTTGTGTTGAGCAAGCCTAGTCAACTTGTGTTGTTATGTCACCGAGCCATACTTTTGCTAGTATGTTTCAATTTGAATGACCATAAATACATTCAGTGTTGCAAAAGCTTTTGCAAACTAAAACTAAAATAGTAACGATTGTAGTAATCGATACGCAGTCAAGTTACATTGGTTTGATTTGAAAGTAGAATATTGCGTAGATCAAAGCAAGATGAAATTAATTTTGCTGATTGAATAGTAATATAATGATTTGAAAAAGTCATAAGTTTGCCGATGGCTTGTAACGAAGACAATTGTTTAAAAGTCGGAACGATATCAGTTCTGCAGCAAGAGACTGCCATGTTAGAGACTTTTGTGTCAAGTTATGCGCTTGAATTCATAAAATTGTCACTTGTCACTGTATAATAAAAGATAAAGTGTTGAATCGTGAACGTCGTGCAAAAAAAGAAGAGATGTGAGTGTACTAGGTTAACCCTCTTATTAGAGTCCCAGAGTTACCCTCCTACTTGTAAACAGGGCCTAAGAATTCTCATAAACTACGAACAAATTAAATAAGTACACGCTTATAGGTAAAATCTTTGCTTTGGGTAAATATTTCCGGTCTCGTTCCTATTTTTTTGCGACATGTTGGCTGGACTTGATATTAGCCAAGTTCCTTTTTTGTGTGTTTACGGAGTAGAGATCCATAAAATCGCAAAAGAAAAAAACGATCTTGTCCAACATCAAGCCATCTTCACCTAGCGTATGGTCAGTAACCTATATTTATTTATTAAACTGATTCCACTCCTTTTGTTTAAGCTCATTTCGGTTGATCTTTCCAGTTAGCGTAGTGGGAAAGGCATCCATAAATTCTATCTAGTAAGAAATAAGAAAGACAATATTAGTGTATGCTCTTCTATATAAGGCATTTAATTGAGCTAGTGTCAGGTCCCTGTTAGGCAAGCGTTTTGCATGTACGTAAGTACATCTGTTTCTAGATGGTGACGGTTCTTAAAACAGCCGAATGATTGGGCTTTAAGAAAAAACGCGAGTTAAATTTCAAATAAAAATATAAATAAATAACTTTATGTAAATGTAAATGTATTTCCGACTATTTTGCCAATGAGATACTGATTAAATCAACAAATTGTGTAAATAGAACATAACTGACCTTCCTTGGGCTCATCCAGGCTCCTGTCTTCTTTGTTACGTAGTTTTGTAGTTCCTTTATCATCTCATCTTGATTTTTGTTCTTAGAATCACTGGACAACACAATAAATGCTTTCACCGACGCCTACAGAAATGGTAAGAAATGTGCGAAATTAGATTTCATGAATATAGCATTCCCAAAACATGTTATCTTTCTATGCAACTTGATAAAATTCTATTCGATGAATCAAATTAGCTTATTACACGACAGGAGTGTCTTTCACCCTTTATTCCACAATAAATTCTTTCTAGTGTGCTAGCTCCATATATTTCTCTATCGTACTGGTAAAACAATCAAATACCTCAAAATAAAAGGTATTTTTGTAAATTGTCATGAGTTAGCTTAAAAAAGGCTTCTTGCAATGAGTGCCTTTCAAACTGAAAGTTTATAATTGATGTACTGTTAACGTTGAAGCGAATTATCATCACTTTGAACTTGAGCAGCGACTATTTCTGACCTGTCCAAGTGGGTCAGGACTGCTGACCACGGCACACTCCAAAACTGCTTGGTGTGAGATCAAACATTCTTCAACAAGGTAAGGATTTATATTGACACTGAAAGAGAATAATATAATAATTTGATGGAAAGATACATTGAAGAAGTCAGTTCAAAGGTGAGTGTAGTCCAGTGATTGCGACTGGCAGATACACGTTACGTGATCAAATGATCATGGCCACATTCTTTTTGTCCATTTCGCGAGCTTGCCAGCCGCAAACATAACCTCTAGATAAATTTCAGCTATGTATGTCAACAGCATGTGGTGCGAGCATTTTCTTAAAAAGAAAGAACTAGAAAGCATTTGTTGTCCTAGTTACGAAATGAACGCGGGCTCCTGGGCTTTAATAACATGATGCATGCAATTCATGAATATCGAGCAAAATAATAAATTATTATAAATGGGAAGCACTTATTAACTTCTTGAGGGAAAAGAAAGAAAAAACACGTCAGAGGGAAAAAAGAAAAGAAAAACAAAAGATCGTGCGTTTGCCCGGCCGAGTCTCGCCCTTCATGCTTTCCCAGCTTTCCAATACAGTATACCAACGCATTAAGCTAACTTAACACATAGGTCCGCAAAGCCTGTATGTGTCTAGAGCGTTATGCATTATTGTATTGCGGAGTCAGGGCAGTGATTAACGCGTGATTTTAAGAGGTTTAAATAAGGGGCAGAAGAAAGAAATTTAGTTTTGGAACAAAGTCAAAATATTTTCATCTTTTCTGCTTATACTGATGCATGTATTTCATCATGCGAAATAGTCGTAGCCTCAAAGAGGCCTTTGATTTTTCTTACCCGTTAGCAATGATGCTGTCATCGGTGCGTCCTACAATCCAGAAGTAATCGTCTTCGTCTTTATAGCCAAGATCACCTAACCATTTAAGCAACAGACAGAAACACTGGCTTTTACTAGAGAATACGCATTGAGTTATGTATTTCTTGAAAACTGGAAATTCTCCTATTAAAAGCGCTAATCATCAACATCTTATTGAGTCTGCATATGTTGCCTCCCCTTACGCACTAGAATGAACTAATTCGTAAAAATGACGCCCTTGCATACAGCCCATAACCGTGAAAAACTAACGACATGAAAAGAGTGTTGACTTCATATTTAGAAAATCAACTGATGCTAAACTAGAAATGCAAGTTGTTTCGAGCAATTCTTAGATAATACACACCATTTGTAGAAGAGAACTTTATGACCACAATTTGGTTTTGAATTATGGTGAGATCATGCAATGTTTAAATCGCCGGACTGAATATTGACCAAATATTGCCTATTTTATCCTATTCTTCAAACCTAAAGATGAACGGGGAGTAACTTGCCAACCTGTAATGTAGAAGTCTCCTGAAAAACGAGCTGCAGTTTTTTCGGGATCATCCTGTTGATATAAAATGGTACTTGGTATGACTCATGTTATCAAGAAAAATTATTCTAATAAAAAGGAAATAAACACCAATGCGTTAATAAATTTACCGTTTGGCTAAGTTGTGAGGATTAACTCACCAATTAACTCACCACATAACGACGAAACAATCCCACAGGGCGATAAGGTTTCACACGAACCACAATCTTTCCAACTTTTCCTGGAGGCAGTTCTCGGACTTCTTGGTTGTTATCATCAACAACCTGGAATATAAATGAAACACATTACAACACGTGTGAAATTTATGCGATGAGACTTGCATGCATAACTGAAACTAAATAAATCGATAAATTCGAGCACAGTTTGGAGTAGTGTGCCATTTTAACGTGTCTTTTTGACGCTTATATTTTTTGCTTAGAGCGTGAGCAGGTGAAACATGGCGAGTCCTGCAAACCGATTGGTTCCGGCTAAAGCTCTGGAATTTCAGATTTCATCCGTAATCAAAGGAACGGGCTGACTTCCTAGAGCGGAAAAATTTCTGGCAACGTGCAAATGCGTCACAGAGTGCAGTCAAGACGTGCACAGTGTTTCTCTTAACAGACCTCCAGGCAGACAAGTAACAACACTCCACTGATGAATTAATACACACCTGACTGAGTGATCGCATGTGTACTGCAAGCTGTTGAACAAATACCGTCAAGTCTGAAGTACAAAGTACTTCAATGTTGCAACAATTGGTGTTAGATTGGGAAATGTGCAACAATAGCCCAGTTTCGTATTCCCGGGCGCATTGGGGCGAGTAGCACATAAATCCATCAAAGTGAGGCTTATGCGGGGACGAAATGAGTCGAGGAGAACTTTAGCTGTTGTTCTCTTACCTGCACAAACAGCACACAGAAACAGAAAAATATTCAAAACATCCGGAACTGGCAGATGTTAGACTTTTTCCTTTCGCTCAAGACAATGCAAATTAGTATTATGCCGCGGGAATGTGAGAACGAGAGCAGAGTATGCGATGGATTGTGGCCTGTCGTCTGGGAGGAGGTCTTGCTCCGACTAAATTGAGTCCTGTTCCTTCAATTTTTGCATTCCCAACATATATTCAGCGAAAACCTCCGAAAAGTCAAACTGACCCCGAGGAGAAACGTCAAAAGCAGCGAAGAATATGAAACTGTTTACCTCCAGAAAGAAACAAGACGGTGAACCGGAACTAATGGATTATGGCTCCAAAGAAGAATATTCTGCTTTTGAAGGAGCCAATACCGGCCCCTGTACGTTGACGCCGAGATCCAAACTAATTTAATAGCCTCCGAAATATAAGTAATAGCTGATTGCAAGGAAAAGTTGGAAGACAAAACTCAGGTGAAAAGCGATCTTTATAGTGAGGATCTTTGTAAAAACGATCATATAGTCAGGTTTACACTGGCATTCCATCACTGGCTTGCTTATGTATGGTGTTTAACTGGTCTCCTTGCTCGTCTATGATTTCGATGGCAAGTTAGGGAGCTCTTACAGATAAATCCAAACTTTTTTCACGACGCTTATTCGCAACACTGATTCCCCACACTTGTAAGTCCTTTTTCAACTCATGAACTTTCATTCTCACGAAATTAGGTTCCATTTCCTTAACTGGGATTGTTTTCCACGCATAAACCTCGCTTCCGTGACACGTTCTCAGTGTAACCGGGAATACGAAACTCGACTATTTCTGGCTATGTTTGACTAACAGTGAATAACTGAATAAATGGATTTTTTTCAATTTGACAAAATTGACCTGCATAGTTTTCAAATAGAACAAACTGCACACCGCGTCTCTGTTGTATTTTGCAGAAGTTGAAAGGGTTTTTTAAATGGACTAACAATGCAAAACTTCCATTTTCCAAAAAAAACGCGTCTTCTCACGGTATTATTGTTGCATTCCTCGCGATTTCCTAAACATAGACGGGTATGAATCGCAAGACTTTCCAAGACCTACAAAGCTATGATAGCAAATTGACTCCATGTAAAGATGATGTGAATGTACAACTTACTACCACATCCACGCCAGGGCATGCTGGTCCCACGGAACCGATTCGGTTCTCCCCATTCCTTGGAGTACAGCACAAGGACCCTTGAGTGAGGAGGTAAAGAAGTTTAAATTCGACTGCGAAAGAAATTAGTATGCTACGTTTTTGAATAAAATCTCTTTACTATACAATCAAGAAACATCACTTTCGGCTGATTGTGTTGTCCAGCCAAAGTTATATTTCTAATAAGGAATGTTAGTATATACCACACAAGTGAATAGTGCTTTTCGCGCACGCTGATTGGCTAGCTCGGAGGTGACTAGCCAAGTACTATTCACCTCCGAGCAGCCGAAGAAAAACAAAATGGCTTCCCATTTTAAAAAAAGTTACTCTTGAACAAGTAAAGTTACTTTTTGGTCCGCTAGTTATTGGTCTTGTGTGGTATATACTTCAACAATTATTCACCTCAGTGTCGGTGAAAGTGGTGGTTATTTACCTCCACTTCGGTGAATAATGTAAATTATTTTCCAATAAATAATTCTTCTTTACGTTAAATAAATTGTCGAAGGTGTAGTGGCAATATGAATTATTAACCAGCTCGTGCGTTAATTACTGGAGTTTACTTCAATGTTGTTCTGCTCGTGTGCCTGGAAGCAGAAATCGATTTTAAGGTGAACAACATGATTATATTCCTAAAGTTTACATTTGAAAAACAAATTTAACAGCCGTTTATTTCACTCATCAGCCATAAACTTATAATGTGTGTGCATAATGCAGTGTGATATAGATCTACTCTGGTGAGAGGGTGGGTTATTAGCTGGCTAGTGAGTTACTTACCCGGGTTAACTTTAATGTGGCTCCATCCTTATGTCAGGGGGCGGAGATCAATTTTAACATGAAAAATATGATTATTCCACGAAAATTTAAATTTGAAATGCAAATTTAACATTGGTTCATGTTGCTCATCAGTCATACTCTAGCTTCAACTGTAGCCCCGCATATTTATGACTAACCATTTCTGATTGAGCGTAAACATCTCTCAGGTCAATTCCAGTTCCTTCTTTCCATTTACGCATGGCTTCTTTGTTCATTGGTTCACCTGTTGTAATGCAACTACTTTGGAAAGTGGAAGCTTTTGAGGTCCTCTTTTACCGCACTGATGTAGATACGTGGTAAGAAGAAGGAAAACGTAACGGGATACATTTGGAGAATTTCTAACGTTTCTCTAGTTTCCATGTCTTTGTAATGAGCAAAGAAACCAGCGCCAGCAGACCATGACAATATGGCCGAGTTTAGAAGCACGGACCAACCAGTTGAACTGTGAAACCAGCATAGATCTGACTGGAGAATTCCAAACCCATGTCTGCAAAACACAGTCATTAAATCAATCAAACGAAGGTTAATTGAACAAGAACAAGAAAGAAAAAGAGGAAGATGATAATGAATGAATGAATGAATGAATGAAGAACAACACGACAAAAAGGAATATGACGAACAAGAGGAAGAACCACATAAGGAACAAGAAGAAAGTGGTGCTTGTTTGTGGTTGTCTGTTTTGTCCATCAATCTTTTCTACCCATCTGTTCTCCTAACTGTTTCTTGTACTGCCTTTTAGTCTGTCGGTATATCTTTTCCATCTGCCTGTCTGTCTGTCTGTCTGTCTGTCTGTCTGTCTTTCTGTCTGTTTATCTGTCTGCCTGTCTGCCCGCCTGCCTATCTCGTCGGCCTCTGTGCCGAAAGTGGTTAGTTTTTACAACGCCATCAATTTTATGTGATTTATGTAAGATAAACAAAGGATGAGACTAAATTGCGAGAAATAGTTTCTTCAGCTAATCGAACGTAAGGCATACTTTTCCATAGCTGCATGGTGTCGTAAGCCCCAGCTTCCTTGTGTACTCTCGACCATTTTTGATTTCCCCGTTGTTCCACTGGTGAAGACAATAGTAATAGGCGCAGAACTGAGCGACTGGACCGACTAAGAAATAAAGGAAACGAGGCCAAGAGTGTTGGCATGTATTTTTTGGGGGTTGGAGTGGTGTTCCGAAGTGGGAAATCAATCAATCAATGAAACAATCAATCATTAAATCATTCAATCGGTCGGTCGGTCCCTACAGGTTAAAAGGTGCGTAACGTACGAGAGACGTAGTTTCATTACTTGGAGCTTTTCCAGAAAATGTGCGACCTTCGTCTTGGTTCTGTCATATCTAGTAGGTAATATTGTAAGATCAGCACCTCGTGTGTTTCGTCTAATAGGCAGAATTTTGGATGTCATTTAACAGCTTATGTATTGTTGTCGCTACAAACAGGTCCCTCAGGCAAGCTAAAACAACGGTTCTCTTTAGGATAAGTCGCGGCAAGATGAGACACCTAAATCAGTCTACACCCCATGATTGGGCCCAAACATTCTAGCTGTACGACAAGAATGTCGCGTACGATTGTGCTCTTAACTTTTAACATTTAATCCCGCGAAGCCGTAAGATATCTATGTGAGTAAAATTGTGAAAACTCGCCTGGTGATCATTAGAAGACTGTCGAAATAGTTCTTCGTAAGAAAGCCAACCAGCCCTAAATGAACAAAAAAAATCTACATGTATTAAATAAAACGATGTCAGTTACAAAACAAAGGTCTCAAGTAAACTCTTCTATCAGCTGACGTTACTGAACGTCTGTACCTTTTATTAAAATATCCTAGGCTTCAGAGCTTTTCGACATGTGATCGTACGAGCAAACTTATCACGACCTTGGTTGAAGGCAAGGGGCTGGATGGAACCGTTCTATTGGAACTGTCTTCATGAGTTAGATAGCCCACGGCATGACGTTCTATACTAGAGAATTTTCTTGAAATGTTCCTTATTTTGGAGAACGACTGTAAGAGTTCTGCGAGATAAACAAGTTGTGTCAATTAAGAAATGGTGAGCGTGCAGCGTGCAACTATCGAGTTATGGATGCACGCGGGAGGTTGCTAAGCACAAAAGAAGCGTAAGAGTCGCACGAGGCGATAGCCTCGTGCGACTCTAGCTTCTTGAGTGCTTAGCAACCTCCCGCGTGCATCCATAACTCGATAGTTGCACGCTGCAC
>OMLO01001614.1_pt1 | contig 17537 bp, 7 predicted proteins | sample 1674811 | NCBI WGS metagenome assembly OMLO01 (sample SAMN06265003, study PRJEB25207) | coral metagenome | isolation source: Coral host | place: Mexico:La Bocana,Puerto Morelos, Mexico | collected 2008-11-13 | reverse complement strand
ATTTTGGTCATAAATAGGGTAAGGGTTTTGGGAAGCGGGCCGCACACCCCTACCAAATTTTTCTGGGAGTACCCCCCTTGGGGGTACTAGTTAGGCTTTTACGAGGGTTATTTAGGCTAACCAGCGAGTGAGCCACATGAGCAATACGCTTCTCTATCTTAGGCTAACTGCAAGCTAACTAAGGGAAACTTTTTAAGGGGGTGGATAAGAGTTCTTTGAGCTAACCAGACTGTTATTTAGGCTAAATGGAGTGGCTTGCATGTTGGCTCACATGACTCACTGCCTCACACTTACAAATAATAAAAAATGATAATAGCTTTATTGAAGTGTCTAATGTATTTAGCACTGTTATGCTAATAGAGGACACTGTAAATAAATAAGCAAATATTCCAAATAGCACATTAAGTATTAGGAATCCCAAATGGTGTGAGGCTGGCCAGTTGCCTATTTACACAACGCGGTAACAAATCATGGTAGCGCCTTCACTCCGCCTCCCTTTCATGCACTTTGTGCAGAACTGCAGAACCGTCTAAAGTCAAGCTAAACATAATGAAATCAGCGGAACACAACCTCAGATAAGTTCAAAGTCTGTGGTCGGCATGAAATATTTTATGAATCCTCTTGGCTTGACTTCACTAGACCCCTCAAAAACCACACTGTCAAGATATAATCTTAACCATCCACAGGAAATCTGCATGTTTTTTTTTTCTTTTTAGCCCGATCATCAAGCAAGCTTAATTCAAAGTAAAAATGATCCCGTCTTCCCAACTTGTGGAAGTAAAGTGTGGAGAAATGACAAATTGACATTAAAAAGTTTCTAACCAAACACTTACAACAGTGGAAGAACGTTTTGATGCCATAAATCAAAAGGCTACTATCGCTTTCGACTGTCTGTCTCCCTCTTCCTCCATTCGGTAAACAAAGATGGTCGACAATTCCGATAGATACTGGAACTAGTAACAGTCTCTCGCGGCCGGTTAAATTCAACTTCTTCGTGCTTTGTTTTGTGCAGAAAAGGTTTTTTTCTTTAATGCATGGGGCAAGTTCGCGTTCAACAGGCAAGCAACTAGAACCAATCCATTCAGCAAATAAAGCAAATGAAAACTTACTAAATCCTCTTAGTATCTCAGTCGCTCTGTGCAACAGAAAACTAATTGGAGGATATGAACTGGACTAATGGACCAATGGACTGTTGGATTATTTTTGCAGTATTCTTTAGACCATTTTTTGGTCCATTTGCTGAAGCATTTTTTATCGAAATACTTAGGGAGGAGTGGCTAGTATTATATAATAGTATCATGGATACGGCATGCGAACGGGAAAATGCCCCCGAAGCTTAGCGTGACATCGCGACAATATAAACGAAAACTGCGAGGGAAATTATCATATCGACAGCGGAAATACTACGGAGCTGGTAAGCAACTGGCGAGTGATTCATGATTTCTGAAAATGATTACAAATTAGCAATTCCTCTTGTTTCTTTTCGCACAGTTCGATTCCAAAGGCATGTTATGTGGGCGACTGAAAAAGATCTAGTTCAGGGGGCGGGGACGATCCATTATTTTCCTGTCAATGTTTCGAGGCCATTTTCGTGCTCACGTGCGTTTCGACTGAAAACTGAAAAGTGTTTCTATTTCCACCCTCCACGACCCACCCCACAGGTAAAGAAACATACCTAAGATTCCCCATAAAGAAAACCTTCCTTCACCTCCCAAGCTATTCAGTTTCGCTAAAAACAGGTCCAGAAAATGGTTCAAACAATAGTCAAAAAACAATCCAGTGGCCCAAGGGTCCATTGGTCCAATCCATGTTTTGCCCCAGGCCACAGAAAACAGCGAAGATTTTTGTTTCTGGGTTGTGAGCCACTTTAGTTTGAGTGCTAACTTAACATTTTAGACTCACGCATTTTTATTTAAGAACCGGATTATTTTATTCGAAACATGAACAGAGCCGCTTTAAATAACTTTTAAAACAAGGATAACTTTAACAAATATCATATGCTTTTAAAAGAATAAGACAATTTTTATTTGTTTTTCCTAACTTGGGGAAAGCTTATGGTTAATAATTTATATCAATGCTCTTTCTTTTGTGAAAGAAGCCATCCGAGAATCCAATATATTTAATTACAGTAATATTCCCTCAGCGTTTAGCAAGAGCGAGGGAAAACACTGATAAAAACATACTTAAGGAACTACTGTAGTTGAGCAATATTGCAATAAACATGGCTTTCTTTATATGTGATGTTTTGAAATTTAAAGTGAAAATTCGTGAGAAAGTATTCTAAAAGACATGTGCGTATTCTAAAAACCGGAAGTTGCTAAAAACGTCAATATCCGGTCACGTGGTGTCTAGCGTATGAAAAGTTGACATCTTTGCATTGCAACACGACATTCATCGTCGCCCGTTCCATGTAAACTTTTCGTTTTCGTTGCTTATAACTGTGCTTCGGTCACAAAAATAGCGGTTTGAGGTTATGGGTAAGTGTTGTTCAGTTTGTGTGGGTGACTCAACTACTGATACTGCTCAACGAAAACCTTCGCAGCAAACCACAAACACTGTTACAAGTAGGACGTTTAATCACTCGTACCCACCACACGCCAGCAAAATGCATGAACCGTACAATAGCAAAGCGGCGGAGAAAGACGTAGTGGGGAAAAATACTTCAAATGATGTTGTAAGAACGTTCACCTTTTCGAAGCAAGAGATCGACGAAACAAAGATCGCCGCTCTATTTGCTAAATATAAAGACGATACCGAAGATTCTATTCTGGCAGATGGAATGGAGAAATTTTGTCAAGACTTAGGAGTTGATCCTACAGAGTTTATCGTCCTTGTTCTGGCGTGGAAGTTCAATGCTTCGCAAATGTGTCGCTTTACGAAAACAGAATTTTTTGACGGCTGTAAAGCCCTCAGAGTAGACTCTATTAAAGGCCTGCAAAATAAATTTCCCGAACTAGAAGCAGAGGTGACGAACGACGTTGAGAAATTCAAAGATTTATATCGGTTCACGTTCAAGTTTGGACTTGATGTAGAAGAAGGCCAAAGGGCTTTGCCAAAGAACATCGCGCTTCCCCTTTGGAAACTGGTTTTTTCAAGGAACGTTCCGGCAGTCTTAGATCGATGGTTTTCCTATTTAGAAAACAGGCAACTACGGGGAATTTCACGAGACACTTGGTTTATGTTTTTAAATTTCACCGAAGCGATCGAACCGGATTTCGAGAACTACGATGACTCCGAAGCATGGCCGAGTCTTTTCGACGATTTTGTAGAATCCGAAAGAGAATTGGTCAAGCAGCGAGCGAAGAATGACGGTGCAATTCACGAAGAAAAGCAAGAAAACGGGATTATTAAAGAAGAAAGTTCGTACAGTTCCTAGACTTTGACTCTGTCTGTAATTTCGTAATATTTGGCAGTAATCCTTTGAAGTGATCCTAAACACCTTCGATCTTATATGGAGATAAAGGGAAAAATTTGCCGTTGTAAATGGCGGAATTATTTTATCCAGAAAGCACGATTCCTGTTGTTTTTGCTGCGTTCGAGAACCACGGGTAGTTTATTCAAGTAATACTTCATTACTCAAAAGCAATAAACAAAGCTAGCGATCAGAGACCGCGGACATTGTTGACAATATAGTCGATGGCTTTGTTTTGGAAACAGCTTCAATAGAGTAAAATTCCAAACTTAAAAATTTCATTTTCACCGAAATTCGAAAACGGTTTATTTTATCGACCAGATATCGTTAATAAAGCTAAGAGTAAAGCCAGATTTAGCACATTGGTTGACCATTAGCCAAGTTTTGAAACAAGAGGTTAAAAACTAATTTATTTTTAAATTTATTAGCAAGTTTTAAATGCAACATGCTTGATCGTTTAGCAGTCCACCGACGGATTATAAAAATTCCACTGAAATTATTATGGAATGGAAGAGAGAGATGAAATATTTTCTTGAAAACAGCTGTAAGTCTGCAATTTTAAGTAGTGTACAAAATGCATTTAGAATGCAGAACTTTTTTTTTTATTATGGAGTTTTACACTTTTGCTATTGACAAGGACTAATCAACACCTACCTCCCCCTTACAATATCAGGACAGTGGTAATTGCACACGGTTGTTCTCTGGATGTGCCACTAAATTCTCAAATCCTTCTTGTAAAGAAGTCATAGTGTTCTGTGAGCAGAACAAATCCATTCATTTTTTGGTGACAGTAAATTAACTAGTCTGCAGATTTAGGTAGCAGTCTTATCCAAAAGCTATTGAAAATAAAACCTTTATTTTGTTCAATATTGTAGTGTAATACCTCAACAAAAGTCATCATTTGTCCAACAAACTAAGACTTGCCCAGGTCAAGCAAAATTTGAGAGCTGCTTGTCCAAAGGGCATTCTGAAATTCCAGATTTTTTCAAGTCCTGTAACTTCACTTAGCTTAGTCTAGTTTGTAGAGGGAAATAGTCATGAAACCTTGCAAAGTTCTTTTCTGCATGTTTTGTCAGCAATTTTGGAGTTTGACCTCGCACAAAACCTGGCAAATTGCAAAAGGTGGTTACATGTATGTGTGCTCATTCAACTAACCATACACTGAAGTGATGTGGGTGTAATTCATGCGTAGTCTATGTATGAGCATAAAACAAAAGATGTGTAGGGTGAATGACCTTCCAACATAAATATTAGCCTGTTTGTTTTCTTCTTTAATCATTATGTTTACCAGGCTTCCTGACCATTTACCTCTCAACTATGAATTAAATTTAAGTATGGCTTGTTCACACTACCAGGTAAAGGTCAGGGAATCTGGAGTTGTTTTTGGTTGCATGTGTGGTTTTGAACTGAAGGACAGCGACAGCTCAATTGTTTACCTGGAGATTAACTGTTCTTTGTTCTGAGTTTTTTTTTTTTTGCAAGCAAGTGCTAAGCTTAGGCAAATGGCTTTGACTAGAACAGGGTATTGTGGGTGTTCTAGGAACTGCAATCATTAACCGTTTGTGAAATAATCTTGAAGAAGGAAAAATGGACAGATGTGGTGTGTCGTCAGCTTTTTAACAAGAATTGGCACACAATTTACTCAATCAACAACAGAGCTAACTCCTTCCAAGGGAAGAAAACTTTTCAAGCCGTGGTTGAAAAAGTACACTTGAATGGTGTACAATAGAGATGAAGGTTTCATGTATAATTTGTAAAATCTGTACAAAGCCATTGCAAGGAGTCAAAGGGATTGACAAGGAGTCACAGGGCAGAAATTTTCAAAATACTGTGCTCTGTCAACGTGCTAGTCCTTAAGAACACCAAGGCCAGGTTTAATGAGGTTTTATGTTTTTTTTTTGTTTGTCCTTCAGTTTTAAGTTTGAAGAATCTCAAACTTCAAAAATAGGCAGTGAAAGACATTTTTTTAACTCTGTCTACTTTTGGGTTAGCTGTCGAACAACATGGCCCAATTAGTCAGCCTGTGTATACATGCTATCTGTTCCCAAGGGCATGGGATACATGTTCATAGATCTGGAAATTGTACTAGCTATGTGACTCCTAGGACTCACTACAGCCTTCTTCTAGATAGATCACTGTTCCACTTTCAGGGAGGCTGGGGACCTTAAGTGTAAAAGGTGTAAGGTCATGGTTCAAGTTTGTAGACAGGTTGCAATAGCAAAGGAAAATATAATTTTGAATAATTGTTAAATCACTGAATTGTAAAAAATGCCTCAATTTCATACACAAAATGTGATTTTGATGGATTGTGCAACCAAGTGTCATGTTATAATGTTATATAGGGGTGGATCAGATAACTTCAAACCTCCATTTAGGGGTGGGTCACTCAGTTTTGTGCCAAATGGAATGATAAAATGACACCTGTTGTGCTGTCACCATGACAACAGCTTTGCCACTGGTCCTGTCTTAACTAAAACTGAAATTCCTAGTTTTTGTCTAAAGCAAGGATCATCTAGCTCCAGCAATCTAACAAGGAGAGTTTAGACAATATGGGAACTATGCCTGTCCGAAGCAGGACCCCTCTTACTTTTGAAGGGTTGCAAATGGGGGATATTCTGTTTTTGATGAAAAGGAACTGAAGTTAAGGTAGTTGCCATGGCAACAGCACTTCAAATGTCATTTTGACTCTTTTGTGGTCTGGTGCGAAGACTGAAGAACACTCCTTCAATATTTCCAGAGATATTTGTTATTAAATATTTTACCATTTCAGTTGCAAAACTGACAACATCACCTCCTTCCTAAATTTGAATAATACAAAATCTCTCTAAATCGAAAAAAGATATTCAAAAAAGGAAAATATCATTCTTCTGTATTTTGGAAAGCCTTTCAAATCCTTCAAAAATAAGCAGCATTTTTCAGGTCATAGGCACTAACAGAAGATAGAATTGGATTGCTTATGTTCTTAAAACTCCTGGTCTTTACTTTGATTTTCTTGTATTCACTGAACAAGCACACAGCAAGACATCGATTTGAAACTACAAGTCATAGTTTCAAACCAAAATTGGATGACACCATTTTCAGTCACTTTGGTCAGTACCAATATTTTATTGCTCCAGTAGCTTGTTTAATAAATGCAGAACAGGAAATGCTTTTACATCTCATTTTGTTTGCAAAACGGGAAAAAAAGCAATTAAGGCCTCAAAAATGGTCATTTGTGAATTAATTGCTCAGATTGCAAGGATCACCAGTGATGGAATGGAATAAAGCTTGAAACTTGGTTACAAGATTTCACTGTGATGTTTAGGAAACAATCCAAAACGGCAAGCAACAATGATGGAGTTCTGAATTAAATTTTATTTCAAAACATTGACAAATTCTATAACACTTAATAAAAGATCTCTGAACTGGTAACTTTCACATTGACCTTGTGTACTTTAATGTCATTAAAAAAATGACAGAATGTGAATCCAGCAACAAACACACTGAAGTAAACAGAAATTATGCTATGTTCAACAACTTGTTAATATCCAGAGTTTTTGTTTTTAATTGTGGTGACACAATCCTTGTAAAAAATAGTCTGGTTTGTGGAGGGTAGGTGAAAGAAGGGGGACTTTTGATCATACCTTATGATTAAAGACGTTAATATTGTAAACAGCAGTGTTATCAATTTTTAGTTGACATCAGGAATCTTTCCCAGATGATCATGACTTTGATAAATGTTAAGTTCTGGATTACAGTAATCCCACCAGTACAATATAGTGACTTACAATATTACTTTTGTCACCAACCCAGGCTGGGAGCAACTGTGAACATTAACAAGCAATAGATAGCACTGATCATGTCAACAAAAACAGTTAAACCCTGTTACTAAGGTTTACTTCACCCAACACACATCCAGCCACACCTTTTTTTTACTTCAATGTGTTTGAGATGAAAAAAGGTGCAGATTTGAAACAATTAAGACAGGAGATTGTCTCCTTACTATAACATCTAAACAAAGTAGATGAACTTTCTTGAATTAGATTCCTGCTGCATACTAAAAATAGCTTTTTCCATGCAGCAAAATGACTTTTTTATCATTTGAAACACTTATCAATATACTAAATAAGCAGCCTATTTCTAAGCCATTTGAGGATTAAATGGAAAACACATCTCTACAACATATTGTTCTCATTTAGTAATTACCTTTTCAGTGATCTTGGCTAAGGAACTGGGTCGCAGATACTACCATGCCATGAATAAAATGTACAGGGTTTACATTAAGAGCAGGGCATCAGGCAAATTGACTGGCTTTGAGGAAAATTTTACTTGTCTGGTTTGACCATCTAGAGAAAAAAATTTTCTTAAAAAGAAGTTTAGTTCAAAACATTTTGCCCATCTTTGAAAACCAGTTGCCTTCTTGCGGAGTACATAAAAAAAACCCATGAGTATGCAACTATTTAGACTAGAAGCTCAACATTCCAATTGTAATAATTGTTTAATGTGGAGAGGACTGCAGCCTCAGGCAGTTATGAGATTATCCACTTTGAATGAAACTAAGATCAGGCGTCTAGTTGCTATGGCATAACCACTACACTCAACATTTATCTACCTTAGCTGCCAATCAATATTGAGAAAACATACGTACAAAATGTGATGCAAGATATGGGGCAATATTTTAGTGATGTTAGACCATGTGAAAGTCTGAAGCTAACCACTTTGTGTCTGTACTGGTAGCTTGTGGCCTTTTGTCGATCTGACCAATAAAAGGATAAAAATCCACAGGAAATTCCCCATCTACAAACAACAGTTAGAGAAATAAAGGGGAAAATCCATGCATACTCCTGGACTGTAGCTGGTAACAAGAAATCCAAGGCATTTGCCTTGGTCATTTTTTCATTTTTGTTGCTTACAGTGGTCATTAGTATCCTACAGTCATAATTTTTTTCATGGATATTGGATCAGTCATAATTTTCTTCTGTATATGCAGCCCAATTTTAGTTACGATAAAACAGGTATTCTTCAGCATATTGAATTTTACATAACAGCTCTGCCAACTAAACTAAATGTAAAGGTACAAGACCGCTTCACTTAAAACATATGCATGCTTTAACAATAAAACCATAAACACAAGAAGAAAGTTTAACTGTTCCAGTTCTCAGTGATGTTTCGTTAACCTTTATATTTTCATTGCCTAGTTTTCTTCACGAGTTTGTAGATGTTAGCACAGAATTGCCCTCTTTGGCTCTTAACCTCTTGGTAGCCAAGATACAGTTAGGGGGTACTTCATTGTCACAATATTCTCAGAGTAGTTAGAGAAAGGTATAAAAGATGTAATAAAAATGTAAATGTTAATTTAAAGAGACATTAACAAAATGACTTTTATGTTGAACTGGTATGACAACATTACCTTATTAAGTACAAATCCTAACCTCTGGGAATACCTTAATGTTTCATGCTAATTATAATCAAGAAATCATACCATCATATTCCTCTACTGTAGTGAATTCACATATTTTAGATAAACTTGTTGAAAAATAGAGATGCTTATTACAAGAGAAATTACCAAAGTACTGAAATAAAATAAAGTGAAAATTAGTTTGCTTCTTAATAAATTTGTGATACAGACCCTTGGTAACAAATATTTGCCATACATTTCCTATGCAACTTAGGGTTATTTTTGTATATTTTAATGTTACAAATTAGCAATGTGTTATGTTATATTGACAATGTTACACGAAACAAATGACAGAAAACTTGGCATAAGTTCAAATTAGTGGACGAACACATTCAGTGACAAAAGAACAAGCTTATAGTCACTTGAAATTTGTTTCCTCGTAAAATAACGTTCTCCTCACTTGATGTTTCACAGCAAGATGTTTTGGATTACTTTCATTTAATGAATTCACAGTTTTATTAGCACAATGAAGTAGAGTTTAAATCACTTCACAAGACATCACCAACATCACAAAACCAAAAAGAATAGTTACCAATCCAAGTTTGGGATCACTTCTACAAATAAAAGGACAATAGTGCAGGATCTCGTGTACCATAGGGTATATGAGACCCCTATTAGAGAACCTAGTTATTTGTACAATAATGACATGCCTGAAAAGATCTGTGAAACCATGTATACCTAAATGACAAATACTATTATTTTGTATGTTATTTCTTTTTATTTATATGTTAGATACTAAGTATACTAACTTGCTCATCTACCAGAATACAACCTAAACGCAGTAATCCATTGCTTCTGAAAAATCAGAGGGCGGATGAAGAGCTGTTGGTGTCTCTAAGTCAAACAGTGATAACGGAAAAGGTTCATCACTCTTGAATGCAGTAACAGGGTCATACAAGAACGTGGGTGGAGTCCCTTTGTTGTTGTTATTTTGCAGTTCAACATTGCCATGGTGTGACATATTTTGCGCAGATGGTGACAAACTCAAGTCAAGCCAACTTAAATTAGCTGTCCTTCCCATATTGCCATTTGATGTTGGAATTGGTATAGAATTAGATGTGGGATACATTAAGCTTGAATTATCATCTGTATCACATGTGTCCACTTTCATAGGAGACAAAGGGCTCATGAGAAAATGGTCAAAGTCAGACAAAGTATTGTTGTCCATTTGTAGAGGGAATTTGTTGCCAACAGGCAATTGGCTCACATCTTCACAACTTCTCGAAATCCTTCCTGGGGAGTTAGGTGCTGGCAGAGTGCGAAGGTGTCCAAAACTTGGTGACTTGCTCAGTGTCTGAGAATTCCCAGGTGATACTTGTGAAGAAGATATCACTCCAGTAAATGAACTAGTAGTTGGTGGTATTTGAGTGCGAGGCTCTAAGAATGAAAAATCACAAACCATTACAAACTTTTCTACTTTAAAGCTATAGATAAATCAACAACTTGGCAGAATAGCTGCAAGATAATCACAGAATGTTACAACATACCTCCAAGTATTTCAAGTATTTCATCATGATCAAGAGAACTGAAATTTGTCATAGCCTACAGAAAAACAAACAAACAATAACAACAACAGCTAAATGACAGCTCAACTTTAAGCGTTTCTTTTGTTTAATTATTAATTTAATTAATTTAATTCAAAGAGTCTGTGGCTAGTGCATATTTTTCAGATTGAATGGATTAAGTTCATTTTTTAAATTAATTGCCACATACACTACTTACAATACAACATTAATGTAGTTACTTACTCTAGTTACAAAAACTTGTTACTTGGAATGACTTCATGCATGAAGATCCTGATAATATTATTTAGGTATATGGTTATATTGAGGCTTCCAAGACTTGCACAAGACTAGTATAATTGTGTCAAGATTGAAAAGGCAAAGGAAACAGTGTAGAAGGACTAGTGTTTTTTCTCCATGAGACCAGTGAAGGGCTAAAGATGAACTCCACTGCTAGGTGGGAAGTAGAACCAGTCTCATTAAGCAGTAATAATTGAATTATTCCACAAACCTTGTGTAATTCCCGAGACAATTCTTTGTCTTGGATTACAGATTCCAGAGGCAAATCCATATCTTCATGTTTAGGGCTTATGTCATTGGTCACGGCAAAGCCACCACCCATCTGTCCACCCACAGAAATGGCTCTCTGCTGCTTGTGCGACTGTGCTGCCATGTGAGCCTCATAGCTTGGTGGGGGAGTGGTGAAAGGGACTGACGGGAATGATGAGGATCGCTTATGAGTTGCAACTGGAAACTGTGGCTCAGACATTGATCGAGGCTTAGTCTGTGGAACCATCAAAAAGTAATCATCACACCCATCAGATGGTGACCTCTCAGAGTATGACCTCTGCATATGATTGTTATCTGGCTTTGAATTACCCTGAAATGGGTTTGTGTTATGTAAAGCCTCCATACTGTGAGATAGATGGTCCATTTGCAATGGTGACAGGCTTGACAGATCTGAATGCTGAGAGCCTGGTGATGGATAAGATTCACCTTCACCATCAAAAAGTGGATGTTGTTGATCCCAAGACAGAATCTGGCTTTCAACACTGCTAGGATTAGAGTCAATGTGAGGTGAGCGAAAGTCTAGAGTTTGAGCCTCTTCCTGTAAATGTGCCAAAGCCTGATCAACATGATCTACTGGCTGTGGCTTCTGCAGCTGCTGGGACAGCAGAGGGGAATGACGCCCTGGCGACATTTGCGAGTGCTGACTTTGTTGCAGTAATGTGAATGAAGGCTTTTGGTCCTTAATTTGGTTCTGATCAGAAGACTGACTGAATGAACAATTACTATCTGTAAGACTTTCCTTTTTGACAGTAGCAGTCTTACTGCTAACTGGGGTGTCTTGAGGTTTTGGTTGTATGTTCTGTTGCTGCTGGATGTTTAAGTGCTGAAGTTGCAACTGAAGGTTCAAATACTGGAGCTGCTGCAGCTGTTGCTGAACCTCTGGTGGGACACTGAGCTGTTGCAGACTTTGGTTATTTGCCAAAATCTGCATCTTCAATTGCTCCACAGTGTTAAAATTGGCATTTTGCAAAGGCAATGAATGGGACCGATGAAGTGTTTGATGACCTGCCTGTGTTGGAAGAGCTTGTGCCTGGGACATGCTTGGAGCTGACGTTATTTGTCCTTGTGTTGAGACTACAACAGGTGCAGCACTCGAGCTAGACACTGTTGGCGCTACGAGAGGTCCAGCCTCTTTCAGCCTCTTAATTAAATCAGTTTTAGAACCAAACACTGGAAGCCCACGCTCTTTCAGAGCTCTTCTCATATCAACAACTCTCATGTCCTCAATTTTGACAGCTTTTTCGGAATCAGCACTGTTATTATTCTTAGAACCATTCACTCCCAGTTTAACGTTTTCTGGAATGGATGGTAACATACAATGATGTGGGTAGTTCTGGTACAATACCTGTAGCTGGAGGTACAGTTGTTGTTGTTGCAACAGCAAGCCATAAGGCGAGTCTGAAGGCAAATCAGACTTCTGCACCTCACCATTGGGTGGCCTGTACTCATGATACTTGTACTTCTTAACTTTAGGTTTGGTTGTCTTCTTGCGAGACTTGCCTTCTTTTTTGGATCCTTGTAAAGATTGTACCGACGCTGAGAGAGGCGAAGGGGATGTGATGAGCTGCTGGTTATTTTGCTGTTGTAGAAACATCTGATGTTGCTGCTGTTGTTTTTCCTGTTGTTGCTGTGAATGCTTCTGAGTCTGCGCTTGCAAAGAAGCAAGGGCTTGCACTGTTGACGTTATGCATGTTGATCCTGGTGATGATGCAACACTTGGTGGAGAAGCAACTTGGCTTGGTTCTGGTGAAGGAGATGGTTCTGGCGAGTCATTTATACTCTCAGGAGAAAAAGAATTTAAGTAATCTGTTGTGTCAGTAAATGGCACAGTTCCCTCTTGTACCACTTGGCTAATTGGAGTACCAGCTTCCAAAATATTCTCCTTCACTAGTTCCAGAGGCCCAGGTCTAAGCAACAATTTGTCATTGAGGTTGTCTTCTAGTTTCTTTCTTTTCAATCTCATCTGCTTGTCAATCAATGAAGGATCCACGGCACCAGGTGTTTCTATAGAAACAACAGCATCATTGTATTACTGGTAGGCCTTGATTTCCAGGAATGATAAAAATGTAATTTCTTATTACTATACCTGTCCAAGACAATTTCAAGTGGGAAGGACATAAAAACAGTGAATATCATCAACCACATGTAAGCGATATTGCCTTGTACAGTAGAACTGTATGGCTATCAGTATAAAGAACTAGCATTTTGAACAAGACTAAAAGGGTTAATAACTGCAGTATCGCATATTCTGGTATTTGACTTAGCTTTCTGCATTAGAAATCATTACCACAATCTTATTTTCATAATTTATGACACATATTCATTTAGTAGTGCTTATCATTATAAGGAGAGCTGATCTACTGGTGGACCTTTCCATTTTAAGGATAACTGAGTTCACCCAGCCAAGGAAGGCTACAAAGTGGTTTACAATCACAGACAAGAAAATCTACCATTTAAGGACAAACAGTGCCAGAACTAATCAGCCACTGGTGAAAGGTGGCTCTTGAATAACAGAAAATTTAGTAAAGGTAAAATGTATGAATGGGTGCAAAGTTAAAACAACAAGTCTGTTATCACAAGGAGAACAAGAAGGCAAACATATATTTTGAAAGCTCCTCAGAAACCTGTGAAAGTCATCTGGTTTAGTTGTTAGGTTTAATTGTTATGAAATGTTGGTAATCCTTATTAAATGACACAAAGCCATTACTAATCATATGTTTATACAAGATCATGGGAATGAAGATATTCCATGAGAGATTTGTACTATTTGATCAACACCCTTATAAAACTCGCCGAAATATTTGTGTGCATTTCCCAGAAAACCATTGGCCGAGCAGCAATCATCATGGTTACTGAGACAAACAACAATTCTGACCAAAAATAAGTTGTACTTATAGTAAAAATAAATAAAGAAAAGTGATTTTGAAGTGAGTTTCTTAGGTTACAGCTAAAACAACATCTAAGGTTCACAGAAGGGTGGGCGTTCCTTGGTGCAAAGAAAAAAAGTGTGTGATGGGGAGGATGCTGCCATCTCATCCCTGGGAGTAAAGAAGGATCATGCTGATCACTAGTCAATCAACTTATTATGAAAGTTTCTTTCATTTTATTATCAACAACTATAACGGAAGATGATGGCCTGCTAGGAGCCAACTTTTCAAACAATAGCTCTGAATTACCCCTGGATTTAAAAATCACTTGATATAAATTACAGGCAAACATCATAAGATAACTCCACCTGCAGTTCAGTGCTATAAATGACAGAGTGAACATCCCACGGTAAAAAACTCTTGATAACAAGTCAAAGGGTACATCATCTGATCAATTTGAAGATACAAAACTTATCTAGTGTGACAAGAAATCAAACAAAGAAAGTCTGGATCTTGTGAATTGATTTTATAAATAAAATAATATTTCAAAAAACCAAGTCAATTCTACAGTATCAAGTCAGATAAGCCATCAACAGGACGAAGAAATCAAGGCAATACCGTTTAACCTCAGAACTAAACACAGATTCGCAAGTCCAAGCGTGGTCGGATCAGTTCCTGCCAAAATACTTAACTTATTCCGTAGAGTTAATTGGTATTAATTTGTTGGATTGTACAATACAAATGAAACTGAGACACGACGTCTCGTTAAAAATGTTTTGGGTTATTGTAAAACCTCTATCGAAAAACCAATTTAACAACGAGTAAAAGTGACAGATTCCATTGATTGAAATGGATAGATCTAAGACTCCATGCACATTTTAAGCCACGTTGACAAGAGACATGCCAAGCCAGCACAAAGAGACGAAATAATGTCTTTCTCCGATAAACTAAAGGAACCAGCTGTAGTGAAAATAAGTATGAAGACTTATTATGTTTTCATACCATCGTAAAAATGACATCGTGATTACGAATACAACATAAAACGAAAAGTGTAATATCGATATCGAGATTGATAAATAAATACAACAGTGGGTGCAATTATAAAAGTCAAAACGTATGAAACCGAATTAACACTAACACACAAAAAAAACATTCCGTCTATCCAGGCTAGGTATTTGAAACTTCGAATAAATTATTTTTCTCAATGACTGGGCAAGAACAAAACATTTATGAAGGAATCCATATGCCACACAATACAAACATTTGTTCCAAACAGGCCAAGCGTTTTAAGTGCATACGTGACGGGCCAGAATTACGTCAAAAAAAAAATTTTATGGAAAATGTCCTCAAATTCACTTCATCGAAAGTAACATGTGAAAAGTCAACGAATATTCCGTGCTAGACATGCTGATTTAGTCAAAACACCTTAATGATTGTTATATCACGCAACAGCTGAGGGAGCTCGCAAAAATGGTAGAATTTCGCACAAGCTTAAACTTACCTTTCAAAATGTGTCTTTGAACCAGCTGAGCACGGTTAGGCCTTGCTCTTATTTTCTTTTGCAACATATCGCCAGTCTGCAAACCAAGAGAAGATGTAGTAGTTGTATTTTATTGTCTAACACACTTTATTGACTAATCCCTCTGAGTTCAAGAACCAAACACACAGACATCGAAGTGACAATACCAACCTTCGCTCGTTCGAGCTTTGTCCTTTGAGAAAGAATTCCTGGTGCTGCACTGACCGCTAAAACGACAAAAAGAAAGTTTTCCTAAGAGGAGAAGTGGAGCTAGGGTGAAAGACAAGCAGCTTAAACACAAACCTGGCATTATTCCTCTGTTTACGAGCTCTTCGCGAGGACGTCTTTGAGAGAGCTTGCGCTCAAGAGCTGGAACAAAACATTTACGGTTTCAGTACTCATAGCCAGAAATTCGACATAAAACTAGCTGTATAGACCACCTAAAGTGTAGCATTTAGTTGTTATTTCTAGTCCGAGAATAAAACGAAAGGTCGACGAAAACAAATAGCCTGGAAAAGTTGATCTGTCTCACCGTCTCTGTTACTGAGAAGTTGTTCGTGGCTCATGTACGGCTGCCCTTCCGAAGGTGCCATTCCGCCGACAATGTCAGGTCTTTGGATATTCCAAGACATGGTTAAGTGGCGGTTTTATGGTGTAAAAACTAGAAGTGTTTCGAGACCCTTCTGTGCTTTCTGTTTCCTCATAAAAAACTTTCCCGGTGAACCCTTGGAAAGGGGCACGGCATGACATTTACAATCGAAGAGAGCCCGGATGTTAGGGTGACGTCAGGGATAAAATTAGGGTCAACAATGACAGTCTGCGCCTTTAAATCATCGACTGGTGATTGGTTCAATTTGCTTCCCAGTAGATTGTTAATACACGTGCAAGTATTCGAAGAAAATTAAAATCCAACCCCAGTAAAACCCAATAAAATTGGAGATGAGTCCGTTTTTACCATGTCTTTTCTGGAAATTGCTGTTAGTCACAGTGGCCGGCACGTGCTGAAGGAAATTCATCATTTCCTTTTCAAGCTGCTCTCGTGTTAGCTTCGTGGCTTGTCGGAACAAAGGCTTTCGTTAAAATTATTTGATATCGAAAGTACCACATCTCGCGATCCTCTTGGCGATCTGCTATTTAAACATCAACCAAGACCCCTGGTCAAGCCTCATAAATTAATCTACACCCCCAAAAATAATAAATTACAAATCTATACTTGGTCATAGGTTTGCAAGCGAGATTATTTTTCCAGACGGTCACACCTATGTAGGCTTTGCTATTATTCAGGTTCGTTTAAGTTCATGTGACTTCCTTGGGTAGAAACCGTTTGAGGTACATTCCCAGTGGAACTTATTTAGAGTTTTTATTTACGTAATAGAGCGGAGATTTCTGCTTTGTTTCGATTAAGCTAATAGCGTTAAGCCATCGTCAGCTTTGCCTCAATTTACTCATCGAAAAATTCGTAAATCATATTCTATTTTGTAAACTCCTTCACCTTTCATCTCGAGCGACCGTGTCACGGTGACGACAACCATTGGATTTCTCAAACAATGAACATCAAAACAAAAATTTAGCCTTATTAGCCGGCTGCACTCACCTTTTTGTACGTGCATGGTTGGTTTAGGTCCTTCCACAGCCTTAGAGCCGGATTTTTTTCAGTTTCAATGGAACTACGCTAGCATATGAGAGTATAATCGACCTTTAGTAACATAATCCGGGTCCCCGCGTCAGTGATCAGACGATACGCTCGTCCCACATAATGAAATCCGAGACTACCATCAAAGAAAACCATTTAAATGTCACGCTATCGGATCACTTTGATATCCGTTCAAAATGTAGTCCTGATTGTTTGACAAGGACTGTTGTTCAGTCAGAAAACACGAACAAACACGTTACAAAGCTATACAAGCTGTTTCGATACCGTTTCGAAATATTATCGGATGTTGGTTTTGGATATCGCTGAAGCAATATTCTCTTTCGGTGGGATTCTGTCACGCCACTTTGAAACCGTGTTATTTTGCACCCAAAAATTTGCTGACGTAGAAACAGATTGTAAAAATAAAGCTTATAGATAATCTCCCTGGATCAAGATGGATCAGAAGGCATAGCTTGGACACTGATCTATCGATTTTACTTCGCATTTATTTTAGTCTATACCCGGGGGGGTACTCCCAGAAAAATTTGGTAGGGGTGTGCGGCCCGCTTCCCAAAACCCTTACCCTATTTATGACCA
>OMLO01001613.1_pt1 | contig 17547 bp, 12 predicted proteins | sample 1674811 | NCBI WGS metagenome assembly OMLO01 (sample SAMN06265003, study PRJEB25207) | coral metagenome | isolation source: Coral host | place: Mexico:La Bocana,Puerto Morelos, Mexico | collected 2008-11-13 | reverse complement strand
GCCATCGAAACGAACAGTTCCGTGCATGTTGTTGTGGAAAGACTCCAGAAAGCTCAGAAGCTTTGGTGGGCAGCCGATGAGAGGCAGGATCTTAAAGAGGCCATCTCTGCTAACCAGATCAAAAGCCTTAGTTAAATCAATGAAGGCAATGAAGAGAGGCTGTCGTTGTTCCCTGCACTTTTCTTGTAGCTGTCGCACAGAGAAAATCATATCAACTGTTGAGCGTTGCGATCGAAAACCACACTGAGATTCAGGGTACACTCTTTCTGCAAGCTGCTGAAGGCGACGAAGTGCCACACGGGCAAAGAGCTTGCCAGCAACGCAAAGGAGAGAGATGCCGCGATAATTGTTACAGTCACTGCGGTCACCCTTGTTCTTGTACAGCGTTGTGATGATAGAATCTCGCATCTCTTGGGGGACTGCTCCCTCCTCCCAGCATTTGCACAACAGCTGATGGAGTACATTGTGAAGCTGGGCACCGCCACATTTAAAGACCTCTGCGGGTATACCATCTGATCCTGGTGCCTTGCCCGATGAAATGTCTTTGATGGCATCTAGAAGCTCCTCTAGAGTAGGGGCATTATCTAGTTCAGGCATGTTTGGCAGTCTCTCGATCTGGTCGAGTGCAGTTTCAGAGACTAGGTTTTCATGGTCGTAGAGCTGAGAATAGTGTTCAACCCATCTTTCGAGTTGCTTGGTCTTGTCTTGAATTATTTCGCCGTTTAAGGATTTCAGTGGGGCACATTTGGTTAGAGTTGGACCTATAGCTTTCTTAATGCCTTCAAACATGGCTCGGATGTTGCCAGTGTCAGCGGCAACCTGGATGGTGGAGCAAAGATCCAGCCAAAATTTGTTGGCGCACCTAGTGCACTCTTCCTTAGCTTGACTCCTGGCCAGCCCTAGGGCAGCAAGGGTTTCAGGTGATGGATTCTTCCGGTGTTCCAGCAGCAGATCCCTCTTGGCTTCTATCAGCGGCTGCAGAGTGACAATGTTTGCGTCAAACCAATCCTGGCTCTTGGTTTTCGTCTTGCCAAATGCTTGGATGGCAGCAGCGAGAGTGGTGTCTCTGATCTGGTCCCAGCATTCTTTTGCCTCTAGATCAGAACAGTCTCTCAGTTTGCTGTTAAGCAGATCTTGGAATTTCGCAGCTTTCTCTGGGATGGAAGTGGCGGCTGTATTAATACGGACCTTAGTGTGGTTCCTAACATGATAAAGTTTCTTGGCACGGAAGGCGACCTTGGTGATGACCAAGGAGTGGTCGGAATCACAGTCAGCACTGTGAAATACACGGGTTGTGCGAATAGTGTGTAGGTGCTCACGGCGAGTGATAATAAGGTCCAGCTGGTGCCAATGCTTGGATCTTGGGTGCATCCAGGATACACGGTGCTGCTTCTTGACTGCAAAGAATGTATTAGTAATGCAGAGCTGATAGTGTGTGCAGAGCTCGAGGAGCCGCTGACCATTTTCATTGCACTTGCCGACACCTGCATCCCCGAGGCTGATGGGCCATGACCCTTGATCGTCCCCTACTCTAGCATTGAAATCACCAAGAATATATCTGTAATTAATGATAAGGGAGATAAAGGGAGATAAGGGAGATAAGGGAGATAAAGAGGATGTTTGTTGTTTTGTTTAGGTATAAAACTTTAATGTGCTAAAAAAAATTAATGAGGTTTTTGCAAAGCTAAGTGTTTTCATTCCACCCTCACCAAAAACAAACGCAGAAAACAATTAGTATGGCTTTCATTTCTTCACACGTTTGCTAAAAAAACCGTGTCTCAGATTTCTGGAATGTGCGTTTGTTTTATTTTTACAAGCAAATATATTTGGGGAAGATAAATTAATGCCACCACCACTGGAAAATAGGCTATAACTTTGAAAATAAAAGACGACTTAAATTTTGTAGGCACGGTTTTGTAGGTAAGCTATCTGGCAACAGTTTGGCCAAATTTCAGCCAAATTGGTCCTGGGGCTGGCGACTTGGAGTTCAAAATGCATGCACAACTCGCCCAAATTTTCCTCTCAAGAAAAAAAGGAAAAATAGAATTTCGACTGCAATGAGATTAGCGACACCTAGGTGTCAAGCATATAGTGTTGAAGGATAACAGAAAGTATCAGTTTTCTTGAACAATAGTAGTTTGACAGGTAACAAGAAACAGACAAATTTTCACGGCGGTGGGAAACTCGTTGAGGAAAAGCCGCTTCCAAGACCAACAATTTATTCCTTGAGGTTAGTAAATGCCAAATCATTTGACTGACCTCTCAAATAGTTCAGATTACACACAGCAATGAAAACATCTTGATGACTTAATCTTTAATTATAGCTAGGTTTGTAAAGATGCCAAAGACAAGAAAGCGATCGAGAGCAGCAGCTAACAGTCTGGCACCGGCGGACATCAGCGACGATGTAAATGGATGGTTTTTGAACTCGCAACTGTTTGTTTATGGGCTCATAAGAAACAACTCCAGATTACACAATAAAAGAAACATCTTTCTCTTGGATTTCTGTCCAGGCCAGTAAAGATGCCAGAGTAATCTGACTCAGTGCTTTTCACTCGTATCCAGTTTGCATTCATGTTCTTCAATTTCTTGTAGCCATTCGTCTTGGTTGAAGAAAGAACCTTTGTTGCTCGAAGCAAGGTTTTCTGCCATTTCACAGCTAAATGCTTTCTTCCCTTCTTTGGTCTTGGCTTTGATAAAGAAAAGGGACACAATCTTTTTTTCTTTTTCGAAGACATTCATAGATTTCACAAGACAACAACTTTGAGAGCTTCCAAGAATCGCGCGAGTTTTGTGAAACACAAACACACATGTGCTTAGCTGTCACGTGACCTCTCCATATTTGACAGCATGATGACAAGAGTTGTCAGCGGCAAATTAGAATAATTAAGATGGCAGAATTGTTTTCGCTTAATAACTTCCCGTACTAATGACATTTTTTGGATTTTTTTCTTAAACGAAAGCTATTCCTAATATTTATCAAATCATATAAAAATCCAAAATTATGCAAAATGATCAATTTTGGGTTGGCTGATACCTTAAACAAGTTTCTTCTCATCATTATTCTAGAGAAGCTTCAGATATCACCAAGCAATTCATACTGGTTATGCGCTCCTTGTTTTGTCCAGGGTAAAAGCAACCAAACAAACTTAATTCACAAGGCTTCTCCTTGACAACACAGTCAGTCCTAATTATTGATATGTTCTGCATTTGGAGCAATAGTGTCAAAATAGTCATATTCAGAATTATTCATATCTTTCATTTCTTAAAGTAGTATTTCTTAACAGTATTCACATAGATGCCTATTGCTTTATCCTTAACCTGTTCAAATCATTCTTACTAAGTTTGACATTGTTTTATCTTTCATTCCACCATGGTGTATAAAGTATACCGGTAAGCTATCTCCAAAATGGTTTTCTGGATCCTTATCTTAATTGTACCTAGGAGATCCCATTATTTTAGGCTTCTTTTGTTTTACTTGTATTAATTTGTATGCGAGAGGATATCCATAAAAGTGCTAACCTGTGCAAATTTCAAACCTGTGAGGCACAACTACTTTCGCGAAAAACAATGAATGACTCTAGTCCATAAACAATCACAAAGGCATTCGCGAGTTTAACCTTTAGGAATCTTTTTTCAACATCGATACCACTCCAGGAATAGATAACAACTTCACAATCAAGCCCACTGTGTTATCAGCAGTTCAATTAATTGTATTTAAAATTGTTCCTTTCTGCCATTGTCTCAATGTGTTGCTGACTTAGCACAGTGAGAAGTGAATGAGAATGCCAATCTGGTGACCTGCAATCAATTCCAGTTGGAAGGTGATCTCCCCTTTTTTTAATTTAACAGTAAGTAGCGAGCATACCTCATTTGCTTAACATTTACAATCCAACAAGTGATCAAGCAACTGTATTTTTCCATTACCTTTAATAACTTGTGTTGCATACATGTATGCGCAATTCACAAGTTAAAAAGGACACTATAAACCCAAGCTGCATGTCAACCTATTAGCCGGAGTATGCCCACCATCTTGCTCAACTGTACTGTTGCTGCCAACATATTGCGTATACACCCACAAGCAGTTCTGCTAGCGAGAATAGCCACAAGAAAATAAATTAATGGGTTTCCTTTTCTTTCCTATTTGGGTATGGCACTCTGCTCAGCCAAAGAACTTGTTTCACAGTCAATACAAAACTTATTAATTTTAAAGAAAAGTAGGACAGTCCACACTAAACATTAATACAAAAAGTTATCGATCAAAAGAATTCATTTTTCTGTAACAGTTCAATTCATTGAAACCCAACCTGTTAATAAATTGCCAGGTCTCTTTCGAATCTCATCCAGCTTGGCTGCTAATAGCTGTTGTCTCTCGTTCCATTGCTCCATCTCATCTAGCAGTAGCTAAGGAAAACAAGGTATGGCACAGCAATGACAACAAGACTAGAAGCAAGACTAACTTTTAGTATTAGAGAAAGACATTGATAGCAATTTATCATGTTGTGAAGCACCCTACTGTAGAGCTTGTTTCATTTTCCAAGAGAAAACAAGGGGGGTCACATAATTGAATTGAAGACAAAGATATTAAGACATGATTGGTCATACTGCCAAGGTTTTTCTTCCTAGTAGATCTAAAAACATAAAAGTCTCCAAGTTTTCTAAAAACTTAAAACCTTATTTGCTGTCAGAACAACACTTTGAGACCTTGTCCTAAAATCTGCCTACTTTCTACAGTTATTTACTTATTTATTTATTTATTAAGTTCTGCTCTCATTATTTTATACAGAAGTAATTTAATGTAACTGGAGGCTAACTTGTAAACTTCCCAGTTATTTAGCCTCCAGCCTCAATATTTGTACTTTTTTAGTATGTGCGTGTGTGTGTGTGCATTAGTTAAACATATTACTTGTTGTAAAGTAAAAAGTGAATACAGTAGTTGTTGCCTGACTTTTGGTGTGAATGAAATAAAGGAATGTAGAAATTTCTTTCCAAGTTGTAGATTGAAATCCATTCTAGGTACAACTGCTGCTGATCATTCATGAAAAACAAAATTCCCTTCAATAATACGCCATTAAAATACAAACCCAGCACAAAAACACCTCATGACTGACCATTGAAATTTATCCCTATCACTTAAGAACGTTTGCACAAAAATATTCTACTCGATAGATGTTTTTTAAACTTCTACTGCAAACAGATAATGATTTACTTGTTTCAGAAATGAAACAAAAATTGGGGGTCACCGGCTTCGTTTCAGAGATGAGGCATGTGGAAAACTAGTCTGGTTTTGATAAAATTATTGGTGTGCATAATTCAGTATGGTCTTAAGGGTTTTTAGGTCAAAATATCAAAGATGAGTCAACAGAGGCAAACTATCCTAATAATCTATTGTATCAGTGACTTTGTGACGTTAATACATGTAGTTTCAAATATTGCCATCGTCACACAGCTAAATGAAGAGGTGAAATGAATGAAATTCAGTGGAGCATTTTGCAAAAAATTCAAACTTCTACTCAATAGATTTTCTTCATTTTTTCGCAAAACGTAAAAAATCTGTAGAGAAAATGACTCATTGAAAGAAAAATAGGGCTCACCAAATGTCCAAGATCATTAAATCCATGCAAAGTTATAGCAATGGCCATTTGCCCTATTATTGTTCACTTTACTACTTAGCGCGCACCCTCAATGGATGTGGCGTGTGAATTTAGTACGCAGTAAGGATGCACAGAAACAATTAGCACAAATGTCCTTAAAGAAAGCCTTGAATGAAAATCTCTCATTATTCAATTCTTTCAGCATTTACATGTATGGTTATGCAAAGCTAGCTAGTTTTTAGATCTAGAATTCAAACACTATTTAACACTGGGGTAGAAACATGCATACATGTACATGTGTAGCAAAATAATAATTATCACCTCTTTTCAATAGCTGATCATGTTAACGGGGAAAGTAATTTATAATTATAAGCAAGAAACAAGCCTTAAAATGACGCAGTTATGATTGTATAAAAAAATGACATACAGCATAGTTGTCCCTTAGCTTGACTTCAAATGGATCATCTTCTATCTGAAACACTATATTCTGTTGGTCAAAAAAAAGTTTGTAGTTTCAGAACTAGTGCCTAGCATTTTTGGTCAAGACTAACTTTCAATAAATCATAGATGACAATATCAAATAAATCTTGCTTAAACACATGTGGGTTTGGTTGGAATTCCTGCCCTATAAATTGTTATTTTGTTGTGTTCACCCTTCCTGTATTCATCTCCATCTATTTAGCAATAAAAATTCAAAACAATGTGTGTATACCAGTGTCTGATCTAGGATTTCACTATAGGGGGACATTCTGTAACATTCAACAATTTTCTAGGGGACATTCCAGTTTTTTTGGGGGACACACTGTTTTCTGCTTGTGAAATAAACAGGGGGAAACACAACTTTATTAATTAACATCTGGAGAATAAAACACATGCTGTACCACATTCTCTTGCAGTTTCATCATTAATATTTCTTAATGATCGAGTTTATGTATTTTAATACATTTAAAAAAAAACAGAAGCAAAAAGACTAATCTGTAAGATTAAGACTAGTGTCTACCACTTGAATTTTTCCAACCAGGTAGATTGAAAGTTTCTCTTGCTGCTTTGGCTTTCATGCAGTTCGGCTAAAAGTTCACGTTCATCAGTATCACTCAATTTATCTTCGTCAACGTTGTCGGTTCTGCTGGTTTCTATTTGCAGTCTGTGTTCTTCTCTTGTTTTCTCAACCAAAGAATGATAATATTCTTCTCTGCTTTGACATGACAATAATATAGCAGAACGACAAAGAAAACAACCAAAATAACATGCTGTGTTTCATCAATCAAGCGTGAAATGTGAAGGGGTTCGCAATGAGCATGTGCATTTTTATAAATTGACCCCCTATAAGAATTATTCTACTTGTTCCCAGGAATCTCATCTCAGCCTCTGGCTGCCATTTTTATTTATCCGTGTTGTAAACATTCGTAAAACTCACACTGTTTTATATTGTCAATTCTATGAAACTTTAAATCACACTAAGTTTTCGAAAAACTTAGGAAACAAAGGAAAATTACAAGTCAGTAGCTGCAGATGTTTGCTGCACCAACATGAGCCACGAGACAAATATTTGGGGGACATCTTCTATCGACCTGCGCCAATCCCGCAATGGCGTGCTCTAGATCAGACACTGGTATACAAATAAGCATAAAATGACATTTATGGTTGCACCCACCACTACATGTATGTCACAGTGGTCACACAATTTTCCTGGTTTTTATTTTACGTTTTTGTATGATCTCTGGGGATAACATAATCTACTCACAAGTGCTTAACCAATCGTCATTATGCATAGCTTGGTATTAAATTTTCACCAGTGCTTGTTAGTGGCTGGGAGAAACGTTTCTCTGGTTTCTACCATATGTTGGCTAACATTTCACTGTTGTAAGCTTCTGAAGTGTGATTCTGAAGAGTTTAATCCTGTTGAACTCACCACAATTTCCACACATATAATCACACTTTTTCTCACACTCGTAGACAGTATTGTACAAAAGTAATGAGAGGAAAATGTGCAAATTTCATTCTTTGTCTCAGCAAATTTTCAAAGAAGAAAATTCCAGCATCTTTTCGTAATGTCTTGAGCTTTATTTCTTTAAAACAAATAAAGAAAATTCGCAGGATTTTCAAGACCTGAATGAAAAATAAATGATAACTCAGTATGTAAAATGTTGTGGTGCAGTGTGCAGACCAGTATCCAACCATCAATGTACCGTTTACTAGTGAACAATTGCACTCACGTTGATGCTTTACTCCTCTATAAGATTCACTGTTGTTAAGGTGGCCGAACACAGTTTTCGCGTGCGCTGTTGGTAATGTGATTCAGCGCGCGCACAAGGTTTGCAAAAACAAAAATGTTGTCAATAGAGCGATCATTTTATTTATTCAAAACCCGCACTTTCGGCGCTATTTTTCTCTATTATCAAACGCAGTGTATTGATACCTTTATTCTGTTATTATAAAGATATGTTAGGAAAGGTAACGACGCAAACAACCCAGAAATTCTTAGCTTTTCTTTGTTACCGAAAGAACCCATTTAAATGCAGCCCAGACCAATTGCTTTTGCAGAAACCTACCGATTTCTAACGATCCAGTCGTTAGAATTTCAAGAAATTTGGCAGAACAATAGTTCAGAAACCACATAAATGATCTATCGCAAAAAATCTGAATTTTGACATAGGGAATTTTTAACAAACAGTGAAAACGATTTACGAAGAATTACGAAAATCGCCCATGTCAAAATTTTATTAAAACAGTGTTGACAGAAGGGATTTAATGTCAATTCGTAGTGGGCAAATGATGAAAAAAATCTATCGACTGGATTTTTTTTTTAAATAAACAAAAACCATTTTTTATGCCTCGTTTTTAACTAGCCCCATTGCCATGGCAACAGCTCACACCTTAGCCAAAATGTGGGAATAAACTCGTCTGTGGTTAATCTTGACTCTTGCAAAAAACAGGCACCAAAGGATAAATAGCTAAAAAGCAATGCAGAATTAGGTATTTAGGCTCAGCGGAGTCTCCATTTGTAGTTCCCAGACCTCCCCAGGCTAGAAATATCATTCGCCATTTTGGATTTTCTGCTTTTCGTAGTTTCTGATGAATTTGGGTTGCTTTATTGGAATTTTTCGACTTTCTTCGACTGCCAATTTTCCCGGGAAACTTTAAAGGTGTCATAATCATGGCAAGTGCCAACAGGTGCCTTACCGTGGCAGAAGTACTGGAGTATTTAGACGATAACTTCGATATTCCTGACGATGGAGTGAATTCTGACATCGAAGGATTCGATGAAGATGATTTTGACGAAGAAAATGATATGCTTCCTGAAGTCGCCGCCTCTGATGATGAGGATGACCAAGATGTAAACCTTGCAGCTCTTGATATTGAGGAAAATGACAATTGAGGAAAAATTTGTTGACTTTTTTCGAACTTTTGAGGTGAATAATACTTCTGCACTTTTTATCAAAAAGCCCAGAAATTCACGAATTTTCGGCAAATTACGCTCTCATTACTTTTACACAATACTGTATGTGCACAATGACTAATCCTGTGCCTTCACTTTGTGGTATAATTATCTGTGGGTCTACCTACAAATTGGTGTTCAAACAGTGATCCTCACGATCCTTGAGAAATAACATTTATTTCTACTAACGTTACTTGGAAAATTAACTTGTAAATAGATTTTATGAATACACTCACCATTTTAGTTAGTAATATTTAAACATTCCCATTGCATATATCCTGCGCTGTAAAATATATTGCAAAGGGAAAGTCTGAATTCACCTTTAAATGGATCCACAAATCTGAAGGAAGTGGCTCTTTGTAAGATTCATCCTTTGGCTTTATATGGAGTGACTTTAACATCTTAAACACATTGACAAGCTACAAAAAAAACCATTTAAGAAAGCGCTCAGTTAGATGAGAAAAACCATTCAGAAGCAAATAGGCAGTAATTTGTAGAGAAAAGCTTCTCTGATTGTAAAATGTCTTGTCCAATCCTATTTGCCATTACAACAAGGGACTCTAGGTTATTGTTTTATGAGTAAAATTTCAACCCTGCTGATAAACATCATACATGTATCACTACACCTACCAGATTTATAGCATTTCATAACAAAAAAACATCGAAGCCGCATTTCAATCATTATGTTATCACACAATTAAGTTAACAAAAGTTGTTGTGTCACATACACTGCAGATATAAAGAACAAGAGACCAACCTCATCCCTAGAGGCAGCAAAGTTGTACAGGAAAGGAAAATGAGCTTGCATCATTTCTACCTGAATAATCCTATTAAAAAAGAATTCCCAGTAATAATGTTATATTTTCATATAGTTGATGGACAAATCATTTTATGGTGAAAGATTACATTATGGCATGGTTAATTCAGGATACTTTACTTTTCCAACAAGGTCAAATACAAAAAACTTAGTTTGGTAGTAAGCTCTTTCTTTCCCTGTGAAAAGCCAACTCACAGACTATTCATCACACTTTCAGACTCTTTTAACATTAATTTTAACTTTTCAGTGGCACGGTACACTGAAGCCTTACACACAGCGGGTAACATGTTATGAATTTATGATTGATCATTGCAGTTACACAGTTAATTGTGAAATTAAAGCCTGAAAAATATTCAGGTCTGAACATGTTTCGAACCCATGACCTCTGCGATACCAGTGCAGTGCGCTACCGACTGAGGTATCAAGCCATCTTGGAGCTGGTCACTCTGTGAGTTTGTAATATACCTCTAGAAGGTGAAAGATGCAAATAAATATATGAAAGTCATGTATTTGAACTGCAGAGAAAGAGTCCTTCTTTGCATTATACCTTGCATTTGCATACATTCTGAGATCACATGAGATAGCGAGTCACAGTGCGAGTTCTGACTTCAAGCAAGGTCATTTGTAGCACTTTTGTGCTCCCAAAGTCACTCTGGAATATTTACGTAGCTCCAGAAACGAGGGTGAAGAAGGCAAGGAATCGCTTGCTGACGAACACAACGTTGTCCTTCCATGCACCTCACAACTCAAGAATCAAACAGCTGCTTCTTCGAAGGAAATTAACCTACTCACCAACGCAATACTAGGTTTAACAAAAAGCAGCACAGCAGCACATTGCGTGCAAATTTTGCAAGACGCTTGTAGCAGCCTTTGAAACAGCGGAATGCCTGAAGATTTTATCCCTACATCGGGTTAGAACATGTACAGGTACTGTAAAAAATCCTTAGGGAGGCTAGATACTTCCTTAATAAGGATCTGTTAGAATTCCGTAGTCTTTGGGATTTGACACGACCCAGTTATCAGAAATGCTGGGTATGTTTCCACGAACCATTCATCTTCGAATGGCAGAGGACAGCTTGTCATGCAATAACTATTTTGACCTTTCAGAAGAAGAACTGAATCACATCGTAACTGAAATTTAAGAACAATATTTATTTCCTCAAGCTGAATATTGATATATATTCTTGTAATTCTACGGAGGGATGTCAGAAATATTATTGTTCTTTTCTGCAGGTGGGGGTGCTAAAAAAATCTTTATGTGAAAATTGAATACCTCACTTCAATGTATTGATACTGGAAAAAAGCTATATTAATGTTTTGAAAATTATGATATTTGCTACATGTACATTACCACATAGTATCTGCCAGAACAGGATTTAAAAGGCATAAGATAACCGTACACCTGTTTGGAAACAGGCCCAGCCCCGCCATTGAACCCTTTGGCCTAAGGAAGACAGTAGACAATGGCGAGGAGAAGGATGTTAGAGACTTCTTCTACAGAAACTTCTATAAGGACGATGGGCTGACCTCCCACAGCACAGAAGCCGAAACTATTAGTCTAGTGAGGAATCCCCAAGGCATGTTGGCCACAGCAAACCTCACACTTCATAAGGTAGTTGCAAAATCCGTGGCCATCACAGAAGCAATTCCAGCAGAGGATTGTGCTAAAAATGTCAAAGACCTAGACCTGCACTACGATGTTTTACCAGCACAATGATTGCTTGGGGTCCATTGAGAAGGATCACCTTCCATGCTTCATTGTTGGAAAAGCCTTTCACAAGAAGAGGAGTTCTTTCTACAATCAACTCTGTGTACAACCCACTGAGACTCGCATCCCCAGTCACCCTAGAAGGCAAGCTCCTCCTTATGGGAAAGAAGGCAAACAACAACATGCCTTGGGATTGTGAATCACTGTTGGTGTCGTTGGAGAGATGTTCTTCCCCACCTGGAAAATGTGTCCATTCAGATCGATTGGAGACTTGCCTGCCCTTCACAAATGTTGGACTCTATGTCTTTGGCCCTTGGAAGATCACTACAAGGAGACTTAAAGTGGGTGCTGCTAATACCAAATGCTGGGGTCACATGTTTACCTGTTTAAGTAGCTGCACCATTCATATCGAAGTACTGGAGACAATGGACGACAGTTATGTCATCTGCGCACTGTCTTCTCTGGTCTGGTGGCAAAAATAAGATGTGATCAGGGTACTAACTTTGCATGAGGAAAATCGCAGTTAGAGGACACACTCTTGGAGATGGACCAAATATGGATTCACAAGTTCACGGCAGAGCAAGGTTGCGAATGGATGTTCAATCCTCCCCATGCGTCGCACTTCCAAGGTGTCTGGGAACACCAAATCGGTACGGTCCGAAGGTATTGTGCGCAATACTATTGAAGATAGGATGTTCCCAGCTAATGCACAAACTACTGGTGACCCTTATGGCAGAAGTTACTGAAATTGTCAAGAGCCACCCCATTGCAACAATACCTTCTGACCCAGACGAACCACAGCCCCTAACTCCCACCATGCTACTTACTATGAAGACTCCGCCACTTGCACCTACACCTGGTCAACCTCTACGTGCAGAACTGGTGGAGAAAGACCCAGTACCTGGCCAATCAGTTTTGGGTGAGATGGAGAAAGGAGTACCTGCAAAACCTTCAGAAGACACCCAAGTGAATGACCCATGAATGTAACGTGTCCGTTGGAGACAATGTACTAGTACAGGAAGACAACGCACATTGAAATGACTGGTCATTAGACAGGATAGAAGAAGTTACAAGGAGTTCGGATGACAAGGTACGGAGGGCCAAAGTGAAGACATGTAAAGAAGGAAATGCGAAGAGCTATGACCGCCCAATTGGCAGCTTTGTCCTCCTACTAAAATGCGAAGAGGAAAAGTGAGTTTTAGAGTGCTAAGAACATTTCAAGACTTCATATCCTATGTTATAGTTTACCTTGATTGAAACTTTGATTATAAGACATTATTGATTAGTACATAGAACATAAAAAGCCTTGTAATATGCACATATTAAGTTAATAATTATTAGTAAGCTCTTTAATAATTTTCTAAATGAAACCTGTTCGTTGTATTTGGACCCAAGGTGTAGATTCAATTAGCGGAGATATTTTGGAGATATTTGCTGTGTTACCTTCCCTAGAAGGATTATAATGTAAGTTCTTCATTTTGTTGTTTCTTACACTTTATATCATTTTGTTTGTTGATTATTTTCTCTTGTTTGGTCATTTCGTTGCGCAAGGCACACTTATGTAATATTTAGTTCTCATCGCATACTTCAGTTCATCAAATAAACCAACAATCAAGAAGCAGAAGTTGTGTGGTTGATCACGCAAACTCTGAATTGATACTTATCAAGAAGGACTCAGTTTGGGAATGCGACACAATAGATAAACAATATCCTAAATATATTTACAAAACACAAAAACTAATACCGTACTACAATTTGATCGCACTAATTTGAACATGATTATTTCCAATTCCCTGTTATTTCTAACTCAAAATCAAATCTCTTGGATTTCCCCTTGAGTCAAAAACTATTGGCTATTTCGAACCAATTTTTGTTTCCACTGACAGTTTGAAATAGTGTCAATATCATTTATGTACATGTATATAAAAAAATTTAGGTCAAAGAAGTCCTCACCCAGTCCACTTATCTACAGTAAAAATATCATTTACATACATTTAAAAAATTTAGGGCAAGGAACTTCTCTCCTTATCCAGTTTTTTGTAATAAAAATATCCTTTACATACAGATAACAAATTTAGGGCAAACAAGTTCTCACCCTGTTGCCAATATAATGCATGTTCTGATTGGCTAATTAATTCTAGAGCATTATTTTTCCGTAATGCCCACAGGCCAATTTAAGGCTTATTGCCTTTTCCTGAAAATTGTAGTGACTGAAAACTGACTGAACACTCTGATAATACATTCTACATGTATTTTCTCTAACAATATAAAAGTTTGGGAGAACAGTGAATTACGGTCTGGTTTCAGGCTGAGATTTTCTTGTAAAGATATCATTTTTATGTGTATGTAAATGATATTTTTTTTTCTGAGAAACAAACAGGGTTTGAAATCCACTAAACACAAATTTCCAGAAATATATATCACCAAATTAAACTGCATGATTGTATGATATGCCTGTTGATAAGATAATTAACAGTTAAAATTTGTTGACACCAACCATGTTGTGTTGCTTTGTGTTTCCAGCCGCTTGAATTGTTGTCTCACTCTTAAGACTTCCTCAACTTGTGCAAGTCTCTTTATGGATATTTTCTATCAGAGGAAATAGACAAGTAAATACACAGTGTAATTAGCACCGTACCCAGTGGAGTCAAACCATGTTTGAAATATTAAAATGGATGTTAACACATGTAAAAATCTGTTGCACTATGTCGCCATTATAGAAATCTACAAAAACATGCCAACACATTTCAAAACTCTTTTGATAACAAACACTGATAAATAAGGACAAGCTTGAGAACAGCTAAGAAATATTATAGGCAAATAAGCAGATAAATTAGGATCATGAACATCAACTAGTGGCACCTCCAAACTATGTAATTATGGTGCCTAGTACTAAGGTTTCCAGCATTTTTTTTTTCCGATTAATCGATAGGTAGTGAAACCAAGTGCCCCAATAAATTATTATCAAAGAACATACTTAATATGTAACCATTTTCTTGGCATAGCACAGGATACTCAACTTACTGATCTGAGTTCTTTTCACAATCTGCCTTCTTTTCTGTGGCATAAATTCTATTATCTCTACAATCCATGATTGTGGGAAATAAGAATTATTTTTGTTTTGTTTTATTTTTTTACAGCAGCTTGTTGCATTTATTTACGACAAGAAAGGTTTTCATGAATTTTTCTTTAATTGAATAATTTGTCTTGATTTAGCTTTATTTGCTAAAATAATATTTTGTTTGCATGCCATCACTATTGCTGTCACCCATAACTGAGGCCTTCCAAGGGGGGAAGCGGTATCTCATGCTGCATCGTTTCAAGTGCTGATGTCATCTAACGAGCAGAAGCAAATGTTACAAAGTTTTTTCCTCTGCCATACTAATCCTCTAAAAATAAGACAGCTTTTGGTTTTAGCAGAGGTATTTTAATGTTTATGTTCATCATCTCTGTTCCCTGTCATTCATAATCATTAATACCTTTCCTTAAGGTCTGTTAATCAAATTAATAGTTAGAACCTTATTCATCTTCTATATGCTCCAAGTTCAAATAAAGATTTAAAACACTTTTAAAACCCTATTTTCAAAATAAGGAAAAGCACTTTCGGTACGAAATTATTATAATGGTTAAAAAGAAAAAGGACAAGAAAAAGGCCCTAAAAGCCAACAATAAGAGACCTGCAAGTTTACACCTGCCAACTCTTGTGCCTTCGGTGCGAGTCTCGTTGCTGTGGATTGAAAACTTCAATCTCATGCTTACCAGTCAAATCTTCATGGCTGATTGAAAAACCGATACAAAAAATGAAAACTATGTGTACCATAAATAATGATACTATCTTCTTCAAATAGAAAGCACCGGGAGCATGGTCATGTAAAGTGATACACATCTTGAGACTAGGACTGGGAAATTTAACGGCTGCTTCCGCTATCTTCTGAAGACTTTGAATGTTGGACATTTCAGCCACATCATTTAATGGGCCAATTTCTACATATGGATTTTTTCCAGCATCAACAAGAGCATGCAGTGGTTACTCCTTTGAATTCTTCTTCTATCAAAACTGCAAGTAGCTCATTTTGCCCAACTAGAACAAATAATTATTATTAATAAAGAACAAGAATCACTGCCTCATTTAGCAAATCAATAATGCAGTTTCTGCTACAGAAAAAATCTTCCTTTCCAATGAAGGAAAACTTTCATCTTGAATCTCAAAAAGACTTTTGTTCATTTTGGACTATATGGCAAGATCTGGTACTGGTAACAACCCTGAGATAGAAAGGTGACAAGCTTTTGAATTCATGGAGTCCAGCTGATGGTACTAAACTTGGCATTACTACAACAGTGTGACAATGGCTGTACAGTCATTCCACTCTGTGGCTTTCAGATTGCTAGGGGTAAAGAAATTCAGTAACTGAGCCATAATGATGTGTTTTTATTCACCAACTATGCCTTCGCCGGGTTCCGGCGTGTTTGATGACATACTTGATGTGACCAAGGAGTCACTGAACGAGTGAAATTCACAGAATTTGACAAGAAAAGGAACTACGCTCACAGGATTGTCTTCAAAACAACAATCCACATCTATCACAAACAGGCAAACAAACAAAAAGGCGACGGAAAAGCTACGCTTCTCCCCAAACTCGACCTATTGACAAGCCTCATGCAAGACATGGTACCTGTTGTGAAAACTTTACAAGAGGCTCATGATGCCTCGCTACTGCAAGATGTGGACGATGCCGACGATCCCCCGTTGTCTGACAGCGAGAATGAGGAAGACCCTCCAACAACCAGAGGGTATCAGATGACCAATCCCCCCTCGTAAAGGAAGGAACCTTCCAAAACCGAGACAAAAACAACGAAACAGACTGTGAAACAGTCATAATTCAACCTCAGGTAAGCTCTGTACCAATTACTATTACTGGTGGAAGAATTAAGAACTTTCTTGCTAAGTGGCAAGATATTACCTCTGACAGAACTATTGTCTATTGTACAGGCTACAAACTTGAGTTTTATGACTTACAACCTGTTAAAATAGGTAGAGTTAGGCCTACCATTCTCAATTCTGAGGCAGCAATGGCCTTAGATCAGCAGATTCAAAATTTTCTGTCATGGGGTATCATTATTGAGTCCCACTATGAATCCACTGAATTCATATCACTAGTTTTTCTCAGAGAAAAGAAAAATGGGAGTTTCAGAAGCTGTAATGTTTGATAGGGTGGAGGTTTTGGGCATTAGTTTCATACTTTGTAGCCATTCTGATACTTTTTTCCAAAAGTTAGATGTCTCGTGACATGACCAGAAGAGATGTATTAATGACTCTGGGCCTTCTTGACAGAAAGTGCAATTATCATTTGCCTTAAGCCCAATTTTATATAGAAAGTCATTAGTTGCCAGACGTCTGTGTAAAAATTTAAACTGGAATTCGATCAGTTTGGTACTCCTAGTGCATCGTGATGTCAAAAGGTATGCTGAGCTCGAGTCGAGATTATCAGTTCTAGAGTAGTTACAATCTAGAAGCCATTTCATTTGGCTGTTTTTTGGAACTTTGCCTTTGATTCTTGTCAGAGTTTTGTATACGAGTGAGCTTACTTTTTTAGTCTCTAAAAGCTTAGTGCAAAAAGGCTTGTACTCCTGACTATTATCATGATCGTCTACTTCTTTACGGAGGGTCTTTACAGCTGATATTATCCCGTAATTTTAAGAGGAGAGACACTTAAGCTGTAATTTAATTGAAAATCATTCAAAGAGAGAAAGTTGCTGCTCCCTGGTTTTTGTAAATGTTTCACTTTTGTAACTCCTTTTGCACAGCAGTCCTTAAAGAATGTTGGTTTGTTTGCTATTCTGATTAAAGAGTTGTACCATAGGCTTTGTTCTTGAAACTGCTCCTAGGATTTTATTTGTTGTTTGAAATTGATCTCCGCCCAGACCTCCAAAATTTCCTTGAGAAATGCATCCGTAGCTTTAATAGACGTTGTGGTGTCTTTAACATTGA
>OMLO01001612.1_pt1 | contig 17550 bp, 4 predicted proteins | sample 1674811 | NCBI WGS metagenome assembly OMLO01 (sample SAMN06265003, study PRJEB25207) | coral metagenome | isolation source: Coral host | place: Mexico:La Bocana,Puerto Morelos, Mexico | collected 2008-11-13 | reverse complement strand
GAATATGGCAAAACGCAGACACGTTTTTTTAGCGCTTTGGGCCCTGAAACCGAGGAAAAAATTAAATTGGCGAAAAACAAAATTCGTTTTGACTTGTAGCTTTCGAAAGGTGATTCGGGCGCTCGCATTTAGTGGTCGTGAAAAATTAGAGAATTCATTTTATTTCAAAATTCTTGGTATAGTTTGATAGCCAGCTCTATAAGCTTTAATTTGATATAGTGGTTTAGGTATCTCCAGTTTAAACCGGGCGCGCTACATCGCTTGCACGCGAGACACCCCTGAAGGTATACGGTAACCTTAAACTAAGTGTCGTAAAACCAAACTAGAAACCAAAACCGTTAATCATTGGCCCGATTTATACTGGAGACTGTTAAAATTGCTCGAGGTGAAACTAATTTTCAGGAGTGACACGTTATAAAACCTGATTATCAGTTAAAAAGTAAATTTGGTGATTTAGGAACAGCCAGAACGCTTTCCAAGAGGTATACAATTCTCTATAACAAGGTGCTATTTTGAGATGTTTAAGAGCACATCCTCGGCGGCCAGCAGTTCACGTTTGATAATTGATGCTAAACCTTGCAAAAATCAGTAAAACTAACCGTGGGGCAATTGTGTAGCAACAGTAGAGGAAATGGTGACAAAGTTTAGATCTTTCGAGCCGTAGTGACAAGGCATCTGCCGACCCTTTCCAAGATCATGTTGATTAGAATAGCACTGGTTCATGAGGGTCTCTAATGCGCATCCTCTCCAAAGCAAGACACCAGCCTCACGATACTGAGCAAATACAACGTCTTCAGATGACAGGGCTGCGGCACTGCCAAAGAGTGTCGCTTCTTCACCGTAGCTTGTCACATAAAATGGGATACGTCCCTAGAATTGGAAATATATAAGAATCGTTAAAGACTGGAAGACAAATGGATTATTGACTACAGTTTACTATCAGAAGTGATAACTCGAAAGCATGTTTTACGGAAACTGCAGATTCTCTCCAAGACTTCAAACCTATAGTTCCATTCTTTGGTGCATGTGAAGGGATGTCGTAGGCATGAAGTACTTTTTTGCTTTTCTCAGGGACGGACCATAACGTTTTATTGCCGCCAAAAAAAGACATGCACAATCTGAAGGTATAAAGAACTTTTCCCAACCCCCCTCCCCCTCAACAAAATCATGGTCCGTCGAGCCTCGTCAAGTCCAGAATACCATAGGGTAAGAGCTTTTATCTTCCATTAAGCGAGTCGTGATCTTCTCCGTGACTGCGATTTTACACCGGATGTCACGCTAAAAGATGTTTGAAGATAGCGTTACTGGGACCACTTTAGATGTCAGAGTCACTTGAAGATGCTTATATGCTTATATGAAACGAATTAAACTAGAAAAAAGAATCAATTTTTTTATTTTTTTATAAAATACGTCGCAAAAAAAAAAACACTGAGCTGGTCGGGCGATGGGAATAGTTACGAATCACCTGTCGCTGCGAATCATACATAATGCGGTCCATTGTATTCAACAAAGTCATCTTCTTGTACAGATCTTGAGTTGTTTCTTTGCCCAGCTAGAAAGCATTAAATATCAGCAATAAACATTAAATATCAGTAACACAAGATAAATGATGTTTAAATATGGCAATTAACCAATGATTTTTATGCTAAAAATGATTATTACTACTAGAGATAATCACTGTAAAATTTCCCTTTTTCGCCCTTATTGCTTAGTAATCAATTCTATCTTTCCCTAAAATTTTGGTCAAAGTTCCCTTTAATAGTAGAGGTATTCCTTGCCCCCTCGTTTTTATCCAAAAATATCCCTTGCTCCGTTGAAATGAATGATCTTGTTCTGTTGTCTCTCAACACCCTGCCTTGAAGGGGAGGGGTACTCAAGTTACTCGTTTACTTTTTGTGAAGTACAATTTGACACTTCTTAAATCTGAAAAAAGAAAAAGATGAAATGGAAACCTTGGGATCAAATGCTTCTTCAAACACTTTTCCGTTCCGATCCATGACGCGATACACTGGAATAACTCCGCCATCTTCAGGGTCACTGAATACCAATTTTTCGGTGTAACATGAATTCAGAGCGCCTGGAAATCTGGGTTTGTCTTGATGGTCATGTTCCGTTTCTCCGGCTCCGGTGCTGTACTGAAAAGATAATTGATTATAGTGGAGCCCAGTTAATGCGGTCACCAACGAGCCATGAAATTAAAGTGTTGGCAGTTATTACCCGGTAGGGTCAAACTTCATGATTGGTCTAAACTGACTGACGCCTTAACAGAAACTAACAGATATATCACAATTGCACTTTTAAACAACTGTTCTTCATTTAGCATCCAGAATGCATATGTAACTTCAAAGAAATTGAAACTCCAATCATAACATACGAACAAAGGAAAATGAACATAACTGGCTTCAGTCCCGGTGTATAAACAGTGTAAAATTACTACATGGGATCAAGTGGATGGTCGTATTAACGGGGTTTCGTTATAAGAAAATGTACGGGCGTTTCGCCCGGACAGGCGAGCCTAGGAGCCACCGAACCGTCGAACGGACGGTTTGCCTTTGGAGATTAGGGTGGGTGATTTTGAAAAACAAAAATCTCGCAGGCAGGCATACACCAAAAACAATTCATGCACGTTCAGTGAGCCTAAAAAGAGTGTTAAACGATGAAACAAATTACATGCATACACGCGTCCCGAAAAGTAAAAATTCCAGAGTGAATTAAATGGTTTTAAAGAATTTCGTCGTGCCTGTGCCAAATCACCCACCCCCGTCCTCCACAAAAGTCAAATAGTCCAGTCCTTTACGATATTTTCACATGTTTGAAAGACGTTATAATTTGAGTCCCACTTGAAGTGATAATTCCGTTCGCCTAGGAAAATTAGTACGTAGGTAACATTGCTCGTCTCATTTACTCAAAATGTTTTGACTAATGAAGGAGCCACCGAGTGCTTAAAGCTTAAATATAGCTACTTGTCTTCGACCAGAGAGCTTATTATTCTGGAAAATATACGGGTTGGAGAGTTTTCTTACAGTTCATTTGTAACAACAGTACTATTTACCCAATAGGTAAATTTAATGGCATTGCAACTTACTCTTAACGCTTTGAAGGCGTTCTGTAGTGTCCTTGAATGCGACCATTTGCCGCGAAAGCAAGAAGAAACTGCTTTTGTCAGCCACGCGGCCGCCATCTATAGTTTGTCGGCGACTGCGCAGGAAGTCCAAGGTCAAGCTGTCTTACTATTTGTCGCATACATAATAGCAATCACGACGAAAACACAATGTATATATAGAAACATTTATTGCAGGTTATAGGAGACAGGAACATAGAAATTATAATTAATTTAAATGTTTTATGTCAATCCATGGCTTGAAACTTGCTCTCTGTAGGCAAAATACTACTTTTTTCCTTTTCTTAACGCATTTTATAAGTATTGCTGCACAGGCCTTAAATTAAATGAGTTAACAACGGCAAGGTCACGGGAACGTTGCCAAACAAAAGGTTAAATGAGCCATGCAATGGCTTCGTACGTGCATTATAATTCTTTGTACACTTGCCGTCCTCTGCAAAACAAAAATTACCAAAGTTTTAGGTCTCGCGTGCGTAGAACGTAAATCACGACGGATAATTTTTGAAGATTATACTTCAAATTTTTGGCTTTGTTCCCTATTAGTTTCATTCTTTGACAAAGAGAAAGTAATATGACTTCAGTCTGAGTATCGCGAGATTCCTTGGTAAAATATAAATACACTTTTTAATCGACGCGGTCCTCGGCGTCGCAGTTTACAAGAAGTTTAAGAAAGTGGATCCAGCAAGTTTCGTTGCCACCTAATCCGCTATCGCTTTACCCGCCAGTGAACTTCTCATTGTTTCTTGCTTGAACAAAGCATAACTTGAAATAAAAGGGCCAAATTAAAAACTAAATATTGCTGCGTTTGGCTTGGTAACTACCGATGCAGTATAGGGACAAAACGCAGGCCAACTTTCATCGAGACCGCGTTCTTCTAGCTGGGTGAGGGGAAGAAGAAAGGCTGAATCTGCCGTCGCTGCAGCTAACTAAATATCGTCAGTCCAAGCTTCCGTAAAAGAAAAAGTACCTTGGGAGATTTAAGAAGATAACTCCGCAATTATAGCTGGCCGCTTATTGAGGGGACAGCATTGTACGAAATAGGTACCGTAAGGGGTGTGTACGATCTCGCAATTCACGAATTTACAAACTAAAATATGAGTGAATGATAAATGGCGGTCTGCAGAGGGTCTCAATGAGAGGGAAAGGGGGTGTTACGTACCTTGGACGATCGATAGGTTGTAGACATATATCAATTTATCTAGTGGAAAGCGCTATGTAACTCTTTGAACAACTGGGCCTAACGGCCAAAGGTTACATTTTCACGTGTCTGACAGTTAACAGTTAAATTTCAGTGTTGACGGGTAAAGACAAGCTAAGACAAAACACAAATTGAACATTGTTGTTTATCTTTGTCTCTTTCAGTCTTATAAGGCATCATAAATCAAGACATGTTCAATTTTGAATGCAGAGGAATACAAATATATGCAAATTCACTGGTAAACTGTGAAAAGTGGAGTGTTGGGGCAAGAAAGCGACCTGTTTCAATGACGAATAGCCAGCTCTGTCGGGATAGCTTTCCTGACGCCGAGGGCTTCTGAACTAAGTAGCGCTTCGTAATTACGGAGCGCTCGCAGTGGCACGGAAATGGTTGCCAAGAAAACATTTCCAATGTACATGTAGAAATGAACTCTTTCATCTAGATCCTTTAAAAAAAAAAAAATCTACACAATCTATACTAGTGCCTTTACAAATGAGACATTTTTTATCAAAACCTTTCAACAGTTTTGATTAGGAATTTACTGAATTCGGGAAGAGTTGGGAATCCTGCCAATATTGTCTAGATTCCGCATGGAGAAAAATTCTTGTCCACAATCTCTCTGATAAATTGATAACAAACAAACAATCCATCAATTAATCAATAAATCTTTATTTGTACTCACTCAGTTGCTAAACGAAAAAGTTACAAATTTGCAAGAACAAAAAAAAAACAGAAAAATTAAGCACAGTATCATATTGACTTAAGACAATTTAATTATTTCATCAGTTGTTTTTTGGTAAATTATACAGATTATGCTGCAATCTACAAGCACTAACGAATAAACGGATTAACAATTTTTAAAATAAAAGAAAAAACAAAAATCTGTTATTAAAAAAAAACATTATTATCCCACGTTGCAATTGATAATATTCATATTATTATACTTGTTTAATTAATAAGCTTAACCTTACTTATGCTGTAGTGTTGTTTGAAAGAACCAAAGGTATTTTTCCTGTTCCAATACCATATGAGAAAACTCAATCGCATGTTCAGGACATCGAAAGCTATATAAATGACCATGAAAAAGCTAAAGCAAACGAACTTTTACATTGAACAGATTAGTCACAATCAAAACAATATAACATCTCAGCTGTGATTTGATCAAATTTAAACATAAATTAAGAGTAACTGAACAATGTCTTTTATTAGTTTGTAGTCTCTCCTGCATCAGTACTCGTTGCCTGTTCTGAACTCTCTTCAATTTGCCCATCTGCTTGATCTGTTTCCATGGTGACGTCAACGGATCTCTCGTGCGGCAACAAAGCTGGATCACGTGACGCTTCTATGGTCAGCAGGCCTTCTTTCGACAAGCGTGATGTCACTGTGGAAAGAATCACGTCCTTAGGCAGAACAATACGACGACTGTGATCACGTGACAAATAAAAATCGTCCCGCTCCGAGATTTGTTTCCCAGTAATGTTCAATTCATTTCCGCGAAGTTGGATCTTGATCTCTTCTGGTTTAAAGGCACTGAAATCCAACTTGGCCCGAAATTTGCCATCTTGAGCTTCTTCCTCCACAGGTTTGGTGGCTTCGATGACGAGAGCCTGTCCATCTCGGCTAGGGCGTGACTTAACTGTTTTTGGATCGACACCCTGAGGAAGTTTGAAGACTCTCTTGAACTCACTCTTCTCGAATCCATCTTCTCGTTCAATTTGATGTTGGCCATGTAAAATGACCTTTTCGTTATCCACCTCAAGCGAGATTTCTTCAGGTTTGTAATGACTCAGCGGTACAGAGGCGATTTTTGTTGGTCCATGACCAGAATTTCCTCCTTCCTCTTCGGAAGAGCGGGCGATCTCATTCCATAGATCGTGGAAAAAGTTATAGCCTCCGGGAGCTCGGTTGTAGTAGCTACAAGAAAAGAATAAAAAACATATCAATTATTGAGTGACTACAGAGATATATTAGAAGACAATACTTTCCCGTGTGTATATATTTGGACAAAAGCCGGACTGTTTTATGCTTCAATATCTCCACTCTATCAAAAGTATAATAAGGATATTGCACATTTAATATAACACAATTTTAGTAGGGCATTGATAATCACACGCGGAGTTTGACAGATTTTCACTCAGTGTTACGATTTTGGAAGGCGTAAAAGAGATAGTCCAAAGAGGCTTGAGAGAGAGCGCGACTAAAATCACTCGAGAAACTTAGAAGTACTTGCCCCACACAAGCTTAAGAACTTTAACTCATTAGCAAAACGTTGTTGTACTTTTAACAAAGCATGCTTGACTGAAAAAGTCTTTCAAAAAAATACCTGCGTGGATGATAGCTTGGAAATCTGAAAACGAGAGCCATCTTGTCTTGAAAATCTTCTCTTGATGTTTTCTTCTTCTGGTATCTTGTTTATCTTCTCTGAAAGCTTGCTGAATTGTTGATCGGGCTACTGAAAAACCCTTATATAGCCGACGATCTTCTTCTAGAACGATCGAAAGTTACTAAAATTAAACCATTAGGTAAATGATTCGTAAGAATGACTGTGTAAAAATAACTGCCTTTTAATTTTTCTGGAAAAATTGAGTACTTTCTCGACGAATCGAGAAATTTCTCCAATGATTACGCGCGAAAGGGATCACGGGGAAATCTGACGTCATTTCAAAACAAATATGGCGGACGTGAAGAACATATTGTGGATATTCCTGTGTTTAGCCATGGATTTAGCAACTTTTGAAGGCATGCGGGTGGAATCGGAACGTTCTTCTACGATCCATTTGTCAAAAAATGCATGATCATGAACAGAATGTCGTGGAATTATTAAAGCAGCATAAGTGCTAATTCTCCCTTCGTGGTTCGCAATTGAACCAAAGGCAAAGGGCTTGCAAATAGGTATTTCGACTTCCTGCAAGAAAACACGGTCGCCCGGGAGTTTACAGACAATCGACGGTCAATTGTATGATACCACCAAGTCGAAAGTGAGAAAAGGCTAGGGCCTCTAGTTTTGTGAGTGAGTGGAGACAATGAGTAGAAAATAAAGGAAATGAAAGGAAGATAGATCGTTTGCGCTTTTGTGGACGTTCTTTGCAGCCCCTAATGTTAAATTCGTGAATTCTTAGATGAAATGGTGAAACCACGAAATGGTACTACGATTAGCCTAAATAGTGCACTGATTAGTTAGCACTCAGGCTTGCCCAGGTTAGGGGAGAGAGGGGGTTAACCTAAATGACTGACTTGGCAGTGGTTAGATCTTGCCCTTACTGCATCTCTAAGGAGTTTGAGTTTTGTGCCATTTCTTCATTTTGCCCTTCTGTGTTGTAGGCACAAACCTCAAATGCCCCATCTTATGGCTACTGCATCAATCAATTCCAGCAGTGCCTACTGCAACTGACACCCAGCCCTCTGAGAAATAGTTGGGCTTTTGTTCGTCATCAGTCTGTATGGTACTATGGGATACATGAAAGGTCTCCCGGCCCAGCAGGAGTAGTCCTGGATTTCATCCCAAATCAGATGCATGGGTGCCAATAGCTGGGAATTTCATCACCACAGTCCTAATAATAATTTATTACAATAAATTATAAAGCTGAGAGATATGAAAGATAAAAACAAAATAGACAGTGTAAATAGTGATAATAATAAATTATAAATTACAATATTTAGAGAGGGCTTAGCTGTTCTTTTAATGTGGGTCCTTTACCCTGGTTGAATTGGAATTTGGAGTGTTTCTTTTTTTTGTGGAGAGAGGAACATTGAAGTACCCAGTGAAAACCCCCAATGCAAGGCAAGGCCCAACACCTCACCTCACATATGGCTCCAGGCAGGGCCAGGCCACACTGGGGGGAGGCAAGCACTCACACCACTACATCATCCATGCTCCTCAGGGCATAAGGCCCTTAAGGTGAAAGCAGTCTTATGCAACCTGTCAGATATCTTTCCAGGTCAGGTTCAGTTACAGATCAAGCAGTCTGGATTAAAACCCTAACTAGTGTCATTCTGCTGTGTTCTACAGAAATACACTTGCAGTGCATCTCTCCACCATAACTAGTAATTAAACATATGACAATAAATATTTTAAGTTCGAGATATAACTTTGTAAAAGCCTGTATCCAGCAATATTCATTGTCCCACTGCACAGTTCACTTCTGCTGACTGATGACATTAGGAGAGGGATTGCGTGATCCATTGCGTGACAAGCCAATTAACGACTCCCAAAGCACCCTGACCGAGAAAAAGTTTATGAAAATACCAATCTACATAGAACTGCGCTTCTTTAAGTATTTCTCGGTGTTTATTGCCAAATTACAATCCGGTTCATGTGCCAACTGGCAATAAATTGTTCATAAAGTTGTTTCAAGCAAATGTAATTAATGGCAAAAACTCATCCTGTGAAAACGTCAACCGGAATGTATAAAACGTTCTCAATAGTGAAATGTGTTTGTTGAATCCCGGCATTTGCATGGAGATCCGACTTGAGCAAGTATTAGATACACTTAAATTAACAAAAGTACGTATATAAGTTTATAACTATGAGAAGCCTAAATATAATTAAAATTCAATGATTAGTTTTAATAAAACTGATATGATTAGCACCTGCTAGCATGTGGGAGCTCATGGAACGCTTAAGCGTCTGAGAAAAAAACTTGAGGCAAAAATTCTGCTAAACAACCGAACGTACGTAGCCCATAAAAAGCCTCGTTGTAAACAACAGCTTCGAATTTAATATTTTTTCCTAGAAAATGACAACGATTTTTCCAAACAGACATAAGCAGTTCCTTTGGGGTTTAATGAAGTACTACCAAGGGCAGATATAAAGTAATGCCACTTCAAATTCCACGGTAATACCGTGGAATATCTTTAAAGAAGAACCATCCGCTTGTCCGCCATATTTGTTTTGAAATGACGTCAGATTTCCCCGTGATTCCTTTCGCGCTCAATAAAGTGAAGAAGTTTCTCGATATGACAAGAACATTCTCAATTTTACCAGAAAAAAATTTCAGTTAATTATTTTTACACAGTCATTCTTACGAATCATTTACCTAATGGTTTAATTTTAGTAACTATCGATCGTTCTAGAAGAAGATCGTCGGGTATATAAGGGGTTTTCAGTAGCCCGATCAACAGTTCCCCAAGTTTTCAGAGAAGGCAAACAAGATACAAGAAGAGAACAACTATCAAGAGAAGATTTTCAAGACAACTGACATGGCTCTCGTTTTCAGATTTCCAAGCTATCATCCATGCAGGTATTTTTTGAAACAATTATTTTCAGTCAAGCATGCTTCGTAAAAGTATAACAGCGTTGCATGTGCTTTACGTTTTTAAAATCTTTATTTCAGCGGCGTTTTACACACACTCTACGTAGATCTCTTTCAATTTCATGCCCTCTGTAACAGTAAGAGATAGTCTGTGATTACAACTTCTCTTGTGACATAACTGAACTGCAAACGCTATGTTATATTTAAAATTCATGCAACATTGAATTATTTAGATGTTTGTTTAAATTGTTTAGATGTTTGTCCTAATTCATTTACGCTGGAAAATCTTGTTCCCTGATTTCTTTTTGCATCAGTTAATAAATGATATCAATGGTTTTCTTTTTTTGCTTGCAGCTACTACAACCGAGCTCCCAGTGGCTATGACTTTTTCCACGATCTATGGAAAGAGATTGCCCGCCCTTACGAACTGGAAGCAGGATGTTCTCGTCAGGGACCAACAAAGATCGCCTCTGTACCGCTGAGTCATTACAAACCTGAAGAAATCTCACTTGAGGTAGATAACGAAAAGGTCATCTTACATGGTCAGCATCAATTTGAAAGAGAAGATGGATTCGAGAAGAGCGAGTTCAAGAGAGTCTTCAAACTTCCTCAGGGTGTCGATCCAAAAACAGTTAAATCACGCCCTAGCCGAGATGGCTGCGCTCTCGTAATCGAAGGCACGAAACAACTCGAGGAAAAACCGAAAGAAGGGAAATTTGAGGCCAAGTTGGATTTCAGTGGTTTTAAACCAGAAGAGATCAAGATCCAACTCCTAGGAAATGAGTTAAACATCACTGGAAAACACATCTCAGACGGTGACGATTTTTACCTGTCACGTAATTATAGCCGTCGTGTTCAGCTGCCCGATGACGTTGATCTCAGCTCAGTGACGTCACGCTTGTCAAAAGAAGGCCTGCTGACCATAGAGGCATCACGTGATCCAGCTTTGTTGCCGCGTGAGAGATCTGTTGACGTTACTATGGAAACGGATACAGCAGACGAGGAATCCGTCGAGGAACCAGCACAGAGCGCGGATACAGGAGACACTAGCACTGCTAGCGACTAAAAAAACTGTAGAAAGACTGAATTAGTTATTTGACTGAATCGCAACTGAGTTGATATTACTTTGTAGAAATTGTTTATTATAAGCCCAGTTTGAGAGATATTCATTCAGTATTGAGAGCATTATTCTTATGCATGTTCATAAATCATATTTGGATATGGAACTATCTTTGCCTCTTCAAAAGATAGTGTACAGTAAATGAAAGGCTGAAGTGCTTCTCAATCAAATACAATGAATAATAATATTAAGAATAATTTTTGTAGTACTTTTTAACTTAGAATTTTCATGTATCAATATACTTTAGATCTCAGTGTACACTGTGAGGCCGCTTTATCATGAACATGATGAGCAATATATGATCAGTTTAATTTGTACAAAAGCAACTGATGAAATAAAGTTTTCAAATCATTATAACTATTCTAGGTCCTTTGTTATCGTGGCCGCTTCTTTCCCCTTCGGTTAGCGACGGGCACCAGATACGGACACATCTTCCCCAAGGCTTCCTCTGTTCAAAACATATAATAGTTTTACCAGAAGTTCTAATGTTTACAGCAACGATGCGACTAGGAGTTGTCTTTTTCCTACCAAGCGCCCCTTTATTCTAAAGAGCCCTCGCGCTTGAGCCCGTTTCTGCCAATACCGAACTTTATACGGGTCAAGAAGACGGCGCCCCTTCAAATGGCCATAACGAAAGTGTGTTTAAAACGTTTTCTGAGCCAACTGGCCCATCAGGCCGGAGCTTATCACGGTTTCTGTAGCATGACTGGAAGCGACTAGGAGTATTTCTACTCCCCCTTGGATGGGATGTTAGTCCATCGCAAGGTTACCCCTAGCCGCCGGTACACATTTATACACCTCGGTGGAGAGAGGTACTGCGAGACGGTAAGGTGTCTTGCCCAAGCTGACACAACACAATGTCCCCAGCCAAGGATCGAACCCGGGCCGCTCGATCCTCCCAGCATGCCTTTTCTCAACTGGTATTAAAACAAGAGAAGATGAAGTGTAACAGAGATATTATTCATATAGTCCTTATCTGTCCTTACTCTCAAGGCAACTCTCTCAAGTTATTTTTAGTTCAAACGGGCTCACCGAACCGCAACAGCACGTGTCTCTTTACCTTTCCCATGTGGGAGGATTACTACCCCGGAACGAGGTTGGACCTAGGCTACCCTGGCAGCATTCAAGTTGTCTTCAAATCCTTCCAATTTCTTTGACTGAAAAATAGAAATTGGAAACTCTCAGATCAGTTGACATTTATTTCCCTTAATATTTTAAGATCGTAAAAGCACAGATTTTCCCTTGGCAAACTTTGAACTTTGAGACTTCCTTTTTTGGAGGATCATTAAAAAGTGAATTAAAACGACCTCTCTGATTGGTTTATTTATATCCGTTCCCAAATATGGCCAGGCCGTGAAAAATTGCGCCAGTGTGATTTTTGAAAACATCGAGGTCCATCATTTCTATATTTCGTACTTTCCTCATATTCTTGCGTAAGATTCAACCTTTTGGGTGCTTTATTAAACATAAATCTATAAAGACGGTCTAATAAAAATTAAAAGGTTTCTTGGATATTTAACGTCAATATGTCGGAGTCTCAACAAGATACAAGCGACTTGCTAGATTTCACAAACAACATGGAAGACGAGAATGTGCCTTCTTCAACAGTAGCTTTTGATGAGCCAGCAAAAGACGAAGAGCCTTCTCCAGAAAGTGAACACGTGCCTGACGAAAAGGAGGAAATCCCGGCTGTAGAAGATCTTCCAACAGAGAAAACAGAATCAGAGGAAAAAGCCGAAGAGACCCCTTCGAAAGGTAGTAAGATCAACGTGCAGACGATATGTTAGTTGTGCCGGTATTTTGCACATTACAAGCGCGGTAAACAGCTTTGTCTATGGATTAAATTTTGATTGTAGGGTCGGCCATCTATTATCGTAATACTTTACTCGTGAAATCGTGGATTTTACTTGTGAAGTAAGAAATAATTAACATTTACTTCTATGTCAGTGTGTTCTTAAAGATACGAACAGACTTTCGATGCTTGTGCTCAGGTGTTTGAGGTCGAAGCAGTTTTAGTCGTTATATATCGCTCTAATAGGTGCTATTCTGCAATATTTCAGAGCTGACAAGTCGCCCAGCGAGGTGGATGAAAGAACATGGAGTGGATCAGAGAGGTATCGTTTTTGAAGTAAAAATTACCTTTACATTACTTAGATTACCGACTTGCATTGGCAAGCAAGGTACTTGACTGTACGTGTAGAGTGATTTTTAAACTTTCCGTAAACAGCTTTTCGATCGCACCAAAAAGAAATTAAAACAGAGAAAGAAAAAAAGCATTTTCATAGACTGCGAGTGCGAACGAACGGCATTCGGAATCTTCATTGTGTCATTCGCTTTAGGGGCGCTGCCTTATAAATGAAAAGCTAATGGAAGTTTGGACGCACCCTCTTTATCGTGTGATTGGAAACTTCATTTGCTCAACAAATCGCAAACTGAGGCCAGAATATATGGGGGACAATTGTTGTTAAATGTGATAATTATGGTTTGCCCATTTCTCACCTCATGGTGAAGATATTCAACGCTCTATTGGGGAGGTCATTTTACTTTCTGGCCAAACTGAATAAATTCTTCCCCCATTCACGATTAATTTATCCCTTATATTCAGAAAGTGCTCTCATATGTTCACTGAAATAATTATTTTCTAGGATTCTGTCAAACTGAATTATTTATAACTAACCTGCATATATTTTGTTATTGACTCCTATTTGGGGTGGGGCTTTTAAAAGAAACTTTTTTTTATCTCTGCCTTTCTGTAAAAAAGTCTCGGACTTCATTGAAGTAAATTTAGTTGTGCATATGAAACCTTTTTCCTATTTCTTCATAAAAGTGCAATCTAATTCAACCTCATTGTAGGGCATGCTTTAAGAAGTTATCTTTCCTGCAATACACCTGCTGGTCTGTTTACAATATTTCTTTCAAGCCTGTTGTGTGTGTCTATTCAAAGCTTTAATCCTACATTGCAGGAGAATCGGCCTAGGGTTTCTTGCTAAGGAACACTGTATGTGTGTGTAATTTTGAATGGTGTGGCCTGTTCCTTTTGTTATTTTAGTTTCCATTAAACAGGAAATTGATTATCATGTCATATTTACATCTGTATAGTATTTCTCCAGCCAGCTACAATAAATATCGCACTCTACAGGTACCCCTTCAAAATTTTGATGCCAAGATAAATGCAAATTGTCAGCTCATATCTTGATCGTCCATGACTAAGCATTCCTTCTTCCTGCTTCTCTTGTATTTCTGTGGCTTTATCTTGTACAAAATATCCTTGTGGCAAATTGTTTGTTTGATATTTTCAGTACTATTTTGCAATCTGTCATAAGACATGAATATGACTCTGATTTGGTTATTTTTAGCCATCTGAAATGCAACATTTCACTACCATGTCTAAATTAGAAGATGAATTTAATGTTGTAAACAGTTATTCAGTTGTATTACAGAGCCGAGAAAATTACAACAGAGATCAACCAAACAAGAGATAAACATAGATTTCATTTTGATATGCGTATTTTCCCTTTTAATCCTCAAGTTTTTAAGAGTAGAAGCATCAAAATGACGTCCATTGTCTTATGTTGCAGCGTTGAAAACTAGGTAGAAACGGAAAATGTTCTCTGACCGTCATTGCATCAGTAGAAAGTTGATTAAAACTGATAAATTTTGTGCTGTGTCAGGGTTGCCACAGGTCAGGAAATGGCCAGGGAAAAATTTTTCAAAGTCAGAGAATCTTATTTCGAGTCAGGGAAAATTTATGTTTTTGAAGAAAAGTCAGGGACAATTAAATTAATTTTGTTCCATTAAATTAATACCATCAGAGGCTGGAAGAAACATTTGGGGTTGCTGTAACCTCAATGACATTTATCTTAATGAAGAAGGAAAATTTGTTGCAAATTATCACTTTTAGTGAATGAGTGGATTAAGCTGTTGCTACAGGGATTGACATTTTGCATTTTTAAGGTCAGGAAAATTGTATTTTTATCAGGGAATTTTGAAAGGGGTTGTCTGTTGCAAATGTGGGTACATTAGATTACCATGTACATCCGTACATTTAAAACAACAAAATGTGTTGTCTGTCACCAAATTAAGTGTTTGAAGGCTACCTTTCATGTCGATTGTTGAATATTGAACAATTGGTAGCATGCATATCTCTTTTCTGTTTTAGTAATTGACCTGATCTATTGGCGCTGTCTGAAGAAGACTGGAATTGTGGTTGCTACTGGCCTGGTGCTCTTGATTTCCTTGACCATGTACACGCTACTCAGTGTTTTGACGTTCTTCTCTATGGCTCTGTTAACAGTGTCACTGCTGTACAGGATTGGCATGACTGTCATGGGTGCTATCCAGAAAACTGGCACTGATAATCCTTTCAAGTAAGTACTGCAGATGTAAAGGGTTCCCTTGAGATTTTATTGTCTTCTCTGCTCAGAGGTCTTTTTTTACCCAAAATAAAAAACAAGGTAATATTCTTTTGATAAAGTTTGAGGTGTTTTAAACAAACCCAAATATATGAGCTAAATTTTCCTTGCAGAGTATTGTATCATATTTACCCGTGTAAAAGTCGACCTTTTAAGACCAAAAAATAATCCAAAAAATCGCCCTTGACGTATACATGGGTCAAAACGTGACATCCAAGCATCAGTTAAATAATTAGCATAACAATTGTCTTTTAATGTTAACAAACTGCTCGTAAACAGGCTATTTTTAAAACTTTGCGTTGAAACTTGCTGTAATCTGTAGTAGCTCAGAGAAAATTCTAAGGGTACAAGATAAGTTTTCCAAAAATTCTTACCTGGAAATTAAAAAATTGAGTTTGTGGCATAAAAAAATTTGGGGTCAACTTATACACGGGATCGACTAATACACAGGTAAATACATGTACGGTACAGTTTTGAATAGTTTTACTTGATGTTAATTCCTGAGAAATCATGGTAGTTGCAGAACAATAAACCCAGGATTCCATCCTGTATTGACTGAAAGCGTTACATGGCCAGTATTTAATCCACCCTTGAAACCAATCTGTACACAAAGATGCAAGAGTACAAACAAGTTTATTGTTCAAAATTTGTAATTCTGTTTACTTGTAGCCAGGCTATCCTAAAGTTCATTGTGGGGAGGGAGTTTTTTGTGGTGAAAGTAATCTTCCTTCTTAGAGAACAGTTTAGAAAACATTTTCTGTCCTAATTTCACTATAGGACTATTCTTGAGAGAGATGTGGATATCCCAAAAGAAAAGGTATAATTTTGTTTATTGTAAAAGATCTCTTGAATCTTTAATACTTAAATTTATATGTACTGTACAAGTTCTGTCTTCTAAATAAATGATTCACCTATTCAGATCTGATTTTCTTGTATGTACTTGTTTGGAGCATGATATCACTGTTTCACAACATGTAGTTTTGATGAAACAAACTTGACTATACCTATTTACAATTCTACATGTCATACCATACACCTTATGCCAAAGTGCCCGCCATTTTAGTGGCCTTTTGTTTGCTTGCAAATTAGCCCTTGTTGCCTCATTCAAGGGAAAATATTATTTTGAATTTCAAGTTTAAGAACAAGGCTACAAGGGATGATTTGAAGGAAAAACTATGGTGACCATTTTGGAATAAGATGTATTGCTGCCCTGGAAAGTTTCTGAATTTAGAAGTTTTTGATAACTTCTGATAGAACCCATTTGAAATGACAAATTAAACTGCAACAACTTGCAGCAGGTTCCACACTTTCAGAGGTTCAGACTTGAAACTCCCATGAGTCAGAGTGAATGGTGTATTTGACAATTTAACATCTCCGCCCTCGGTTGCTCCCATAATTTGATTGGTCAGTTCAAAAGAGAAGCTGCCAAAAAGTTGTCACAAAGATATAAAAACCTGTAGCTGTCTGTTCTCCAAGGAAACTCCCTCTGTGGTCAATGTAATATTATTGTGCAAGGATGCAATGTCCTAAATTTCTATTCCCTTTTTTTCCAGGCTGTAGAGTTTGTGGAGGCCAGCATTGATCACATCAATGCTTATTCAAAAAATCTGAGGCGACTTTTCTTAGTGGAGGACATTGTTGATTCCATCAAGGTATATTTCCTCATTTGCCATTTTGACATAGACAGCAGGCTTTTACTCGGAATTTGAAAAGTTGATGTCGAAACTCTGCTTTAGGCACTACTCAATGAACAATTTAAAGCCACACGTGAAAACAATTTTAAAAAGTGGCCATCCTGTGGATGCCTGAATTGTGGTCCTTCTGTCTCCAGAGTAAGGTTGATTTTAATTCAGGTTAAGAGGTTGACTCTGACACTGGCAACCAGATCTGGTTGCCAGCACTCAATTTTTGGTCACATTGGGTACCAGTGAGTTGCAATTTCAAGCCCTGGGATTTTACATATACATGTAGCTTGAGACATTTCTCCAGTTACATGTAGGGTTTAGAGAAGTAAGAGTGTTATTAATACATTGTGCTCTTTTTCTTTAAGTTTGGGCTCCTGTTGTGGGTTTTGTCATATGTTGGTGCTTGGTTCAGTGCATTAACACTTGTCATCATTGGTAAGTGTATAAATTTATATTCATTGCATTTGGTCATGGATTGGCCAGCTAGCCATAGCTGATTCCATGTCCAGTGATTGTGCAAAATGATTGCTATCTGAAATTTCAAGCTTGATTTCCAAGTAGGTAAATAGTAGATAGGTCTACATGTTCTCAGTGGCATGGATCTTGAAAGTTTATGAAATTATTGATTTTTCACTCAGCGTCATTGATTTTATTTAATAAATATCTAATTTATCTGTTCTAACTTACATATAAGTATCTTACAAAGAATGGAAACAAAATCATCATTTCCCAATTTTTTTTTTTTTTTTTTTTTTTTTTTTT
>OMLO01001611.1_pt1 | contig 17576 bp, 7 predicted proteins | sample 1674811 | NCBI WGS metagenome assembly OMLO01 (sample SAMN06265003, study PRJEB25207) | coral metagenome | isolation source: Coral host | place: Mexico:La Bocana,Puerto Morelos, Mexico | collected 2008-11-13 | reverse complement strand
TGTTATCATTGCTTCTGCATCCTAACGACACAGAACGTTACTAAGGGCGTATGTCTTTCCTGAAAAGACTAGGAGGTGTCACGAGGTTTAATCTCAGATTGTCCTTTTAGAACGACTAACAGCTTAATCTGACATCAGATTTTGTTCTAGTGCCTTCCTTATCCGAACGGCTCGAACCAACATGTGAATTTCTTTTTCCAAAGGATTTCTAGTTGATCATAGGTAGTTTTGTGGTGCAGCACAACAGAAAAACAAGGACGGCAATTTGAGAATGAAAAGCGAGATCTAAGATACATGATGAGTAATGTCGTAATGCAAACTATTGCCGTCTTGCACTAAAATGCCACCAAAAATAAGTCGTAGAACCCAATAAATGTCAACATGACGGAAATCACGTCGTGAACCCAACAAAAACCCGAACGCGATAGAACCCAACATAAGTTGTTCTCAGACAAGGGCTAAAGGGTTGTGCGAGAGCTGCTTTTCGTGTGAATTACACTACAGGAAACGATATGGCTGGCTCCGAAAACATGAGCACGGAGTAACAGAAAAAAAAAGCGGATTTATTACGCTTGCTGCGTTGCCGGAATTAATAAACGCACCAGGGATAAAATGGGAAAAACATTGTGTAAACAAACCCTTAGGAGGTTTAATAATTAGGAAACTTTCCAACTAAACACAGTGAGTGATGAATGGAAAAGGATTAACCAACTGAATGATCGATGTCGTTTGTTTTAAGTATCTCCTTGCCTCTTCTTCCTTCCTTCCTTCTTAACTCTTCATTTTAATGAAAAAAAAAGGATTTTTAATCTTTCAATGAGAGATAATCTTGCCTTTTTAATCCTATTATTTAGCACATGAAGGGCAATTTAAAGGGCTTTTTGAAGGCAGCCAGTTTTGTTTACACTGTGGTTTAACTCAGTGTTTGAAAGTCCTGAAAGACCTTACTACTTCTACATAAACAAACTACTCAATGCTTAAAGCTTGAACTGATTAAGTTCGGTTTGCAGTTCTGGCGCAGATTCAAGACCTTATTAGATGCACGTCCTACAACAGTCTTGGTGGCTTCGATGTTGCTAAGACACTTTGATTGATCACTGACTGGAGTTCCTTTCTACAGAAATTACTCTGACTATTTGCCAAAGAAAACTGATACAAACGGACCTTCTCTTTTTCCCAAAACGGTTTTGAATTTGTTTTTTTTATTTTAAGTTGAGTTGATCAAATTTTAATTACAAATTTCGTGCCTTAGTTTGGAATCTCTGGCTCCTATAGGAGGTTGCTTCATTTCTATTAGCTACCGCGACTGCGATTAACATCGACTAGCCTATCTTTAAGGAGATCATTTCCTTTCGATTAAAATTGAACGAGAAAGGCAGTTCGAAACAATTACATCACCTAGAGTTGGATAATGGAATAAAAGAAAACATGAAATTTCTTAAGGATTTTCAGCTGGATAGCGAAACTAGTTAAAACAGCATGAGGGTTAAATTGAAAAGAATTTACGAACCCTAAATGTCTGATTTAATTTTTTCAAAAAGCGTTATAATTTCACATCACATAAATGGATCGTGACAAAGTTGGTACAAATATTTCCTTACGTAAAACCGTGGAAATCAGCTTGCGAGAACATTGGAAACAAGGGCCGGTAGCGGTGGTTTTCAATCTCATCCCTGGCACCAATTTGACAAGGATATAAAGAAGAGGAAAATATCTGAACGCGCTAGCGCCAAGATGGAGACGAATCATAAAGAGCTTTTGTTCTTAAACAACAATACGATCGCGTCTTCTTACTGCTTTATTACAATAATACAGACTGGCGATTATCCATGGGTTTTATCAGAGAATAGAGGTATCAAGCTGCGTGATCATCTCAGAAAGATATTGGAGATAATAGCGAAGAAGGGTTCTCACCAAGAGAAAAGAATCGCTGTTCTTTTTTGCTTTCTTGTTCAAAAAAGGCTCGAGACGGAATGGAGCCGAGCAGGAAGAAGATATAATAGCAACTTAGCTGTGCTGCCCTTTATTATGCTGATGAAACATGAATTATCGAAAAGATCTAGAGTGTTTTTTCTCCATCACAATGAGATTTTCCCCGTAAAGAAAAGATCGCGTGCTGCTACGACATTTTGTTGGCTTCTGGCAAGCGTGTTTTTGACACATATTACTTTCATTCGTATGCAAAATTCAAAATCTCCGATACTAACAAAGGTATTTCGAAATAAAAGGTCTTCCTTAAGATTATAAAGTTGTTGTAGCCATTTACGACAATTTGGCCTACTTCATCTAATTCGATGTTAGGAAAACACTAAAATCTCGCGAGGTACCTCTGTCCGTGTCCGCGCGTGCGCGGGTTTCGCGCACGTTCCGTGCTTTTCTCGCACTGCAGCCTCAGAAATATTTTGAGGATTTAACACTTACTAAATTGACTGTTTAATAATTCGTTTAAAATCTACTTGATACAACTTAGGAGACGAATAAAATTTGTTTTCGAACCCAAAAGACAATTGTCTTAACAAATATGTCACCTAAGTCGTTCTCTCTCCTTTCTCATGTTTTCGTATTTTGACGTATATCCTTGGCTTTTAGCTGAGTCACAACCACACCCTTTCCCTTGTAAACAGCGAGTAGACAAGGCCTGAAAAGACATTCCGTCAATTTTAAACTGACACGAAATCACTCAAACAGTTTCGAACCTGTGTTTATTCAATTAAATAGAATAAACTTCCTAACACATTGCTTGTCGAGAAGAACCTACTCCAATAAGTTACACGACGAGATCACAGATTGAAAATACGTTCGTGAACGCGCAACCGGGTTTTAATAATGGATTAAAATGTACTTTGTACTCTCTATCAAACGCGCTGGCAAACCTAGAAGTGGCAAAGTATAGTTATCGAGCAGCAAGGATTCTTTAAAGTTACGAGTACACAGCTCAAGTCATTTGTCCATTGATGAATAAACAATGTGCTTACTGAGGGAGGTTTCACTCATTACAGTCGCCTTTGCATGGGTGGTCCTTGCTAAAAACCACAAAAGGACTCGAGGAAACCCAAAGGAAACTAACCCAACGATAACAAACTCAAGACTGAAAGAGCTGAAACGATTCGATAAGCTAAAAATTATGCTGCAAACACCCCAAACTATAAATGCGAGAAGTGAAAACTTAAAAACAGACAAAACGGAACAAGATGTCTACAGGGTTATTCAGCTGTATTTGAACACCATATTTGTTGAAAAAACACTGTTACCTGTTCTGAATAACTACGATAAGATCACAAGTTTGTTCAACAAACTGGTTGTTACTTTTTGACAACCTCAGGTTACAGTGATTTACACATACACAGTTGGTTGGTCAACTTTGCGAATTTGCTTTTCATGCATTACGGTTTCGCTCCCGAAACCGTGCAATTTTGCATGCTTAGGCTTCACCAGATTTAAATATACCAAGTTACTTTGCTGCCGGACTAACAGAATTTTCGAGGTAATCGCAAAAGATGTTAGCAGAGTGAGATCAGTAATTAATAAGGTCTGTGGAAGACCACTGCATAGTTTTTGACTGCTCGCTGGTCATACGTACAGGTAGTCAAGACTTAGGAACAACATCCCCTGTCCTAGGAATACATCAGTTCAGGGCATGCAAGATGTCGGCTATCGATGGTGTTTTCCACGTTTCTCGTGCGTTAATCACTTTGAAAACTCAATCCGTCCGTGGCGTCGTCAACAGATCACGCTTCCGCTGAAGAAACCGTTTCCCCGACAGCTTTCTAGATTCACAGGGAATTCACTAATATTTTTCTAATGGCTTTTCTACAAGAGCTTCTCAGGTAAATTAAATAGTTACAAGTTTTGTAGTCAGATTACAACAACTTTACGCTTTAATCGTGTTTTTGTCTGGGTGATACACGCGAGCTCTTTTCAGTGCAGTTCATTAGTTCCAGTTTTTACTTGAACAGTTTCTTAATTTTCCGAATACTGAGTACATTTGTAGCAGTGTTAGATCGTAGTAAGTATAAGCATGAATTACACAACAATTTACAGTAAGCGGTTTTACAAAAGAACGTAGCAAATTTAAACAGCCATGACTCTAGTGTGGGAACTCATCAAGCTCGGGCAATGGGTAATTACGATTCTGTTTGGCTTTCGGCTACCTTCATCGACCGATAATCTCGTTAAATGGAACACCACTAATGGATGCTACAAAAAATTAACTATACAAAATAAACATATGGAATGATTCAATGGATGCAAATTTAACAAAAGGCGATACACTGTTTCAGTCTTTATTTTAAACCGAAAGAATTTCCTCTCAGATTTGACATATTTTAAGGAAATGTCAATTCAACGCTTTTCGTTTCATCATAAAGCCACTTACAGAAATTCCTGACGCGATGTTGTCAGTAAAAAGACATTTTAATACTGAGGAGTGAACACATTCACAGTTCACTGATTTGATCTTCTTAAATCCTTTACAGTATTTTAACTTTTATCAGTCTGCAGTGAAACAATTGAAGAGATATTCAAATGAGGCTATGGCTGTGAACTGAAGCAGGCTTCTTCATAAAGGAAAGCTAGTGTTCTGGAGCAAAAGGTTGCTCGTCTTGAGAATACATATTAAAGAATACTTTACCTATAAATCTTCTACTATATTTGCAGTAGATTGATTTCGAAATACCTTCAAAGACGCACGAATAATCGAGAGCGAGAGAAGACAAAACGCCTGAGATTAACGCAAACGAAAGTTCCAATTGAAGATACCGTTTGCCCGAGTCACTTCACCATGTCTTTGAATATGACCGAAAAATACTCAGTGTACATAAATTGTGACTAAAACTTCCTACGGACACGACATTTGAATGGCACTATGTAAAAATCCTTAAAGAAGCAGGACAGTTGTCCTTAATAAAGTACGCTGCCATGGGCAGAAAATGTAAAATTGCTTGAAATAAAATGTGAAAAATGGCGAAATAAATTTATGACGTAGTTCAGACGATATTTCGTAATCTCTAAGAAGCTTACTTGCTAAATGACACCTCCACAAACACATTATATACAAAGACAGAGATTTATATTTGACCTCGCGGTATAGCAAGACAACTTTTAACTCCAATCAGAACGAGTGGAATTAAACCTGACCCAAAACCACGAATAGCTCTTGGTTCGTCAGATAACGTGCACTTTCCATAGCCGCAGAGAAACGGTGGCGTTCGAATGAGGAAACTCTTGCTGCTCGATGTCAGCTAGTGAAGCTGTTTTACTGTTTTCACAAACCCCTAGATAATACACAATATATTTCTTGTTTTTACAAGGATTTTACCCTGATAAGCGGATTGTTCCGCAGATTTCTATTTTTTTTTTTATTTTTCCATTAGTTGGTCGATTGTTCTCAAAAAAAGAATTAATCAAAGGTCAAAATGACATACCTGCGCGTTTAAACGATTTCTTTTGTCTCTGCTCGATTCTTGGTTGACAACTTTGATAAAATTGCTATAAACAGGTGTCGAGCACGAACAAAGACCGCAAAGATACAGCCGACAATCTCGTTAAAACCTTTCATTCAAGGTTTCAGCCCTGCTGTGACTCTTTTATCGAACTGGTGCGACCACGGGAGTTCGAAAGTTTGATGGAGTGAAACCCAGAAGCCGGTAAAAGCAGCCGACAGCTAAAATAACAACTGGAACGTTTACAGTCTTTACAAACCGTGCTAAACCGCTTTGCTAAATGCTGTCTTTTTGAGCAATTGTTGACTCTGTTGTCTGAATTCAAATGTTTACGAAACGACGCAATTTAGTCAGAATGCATTCGTCGAGGGAATGCGGGGAAACGAAGAAAAGTCTCCTTTTAAAATTACGAGCTATTTACTCGTGCTTAGGAAAAGCGCCAGACAAACAGTAAAAACTCAATTTCGTTCCTTAATTTAGTTCCTGAAATAACAATTTTGGGCACCGGAAATGGCAGAAGTAAACACTATACTAGTCCTGTATGTATAATGATTGAAATACCTTTTCCCTGGTTCGCATCTTTGTGAATAAAGAATTGTTGAAGCTTTGGCGCTTCGTGTCAAAATAAAGTCAGAAAAGTCATTGGTATGTTTACTTTACTCGACTTTCCTTCAACAATATTTCTCGAAAACAGCGAGAGTTATTTGTTTATTCGTCACCATATCAATATTTACAGCACACACGAAAGGTTCACAAATAGCAAAGAAAAATGTTTATTCTGTAGCTAAATCGCGCAATACAGACGAATAGAGTTGATAGGATTGCAAGATATTATTGTAAGGAAAACCCACTGCGGTCGCTCGGGCTAAAGGTCCCTTGGCACTCCTCAAATAGTTTTTTAGAAAATAAAATTAGTTTTCCATCGAAAACGCAACGTTTGAAAGAAAGATTCAGCAAAAATGCAATCTATTTTTCCACAGTTCGTCAGTCTGGAAATGAAGGTGGAACTATATCTGCTACGTGTCTTTGTAGATGCAGAATAAAACGTTCGTGACATTTATCATTCTGAAACCTATTCTTGTATTTTCTTTTTAGCACTCAAGCCTTCTTAAGAGCGAAGTATACCTATCAAAGGCCAAGATAAATCAGTTTTTTAGATTTTATCACTTTATTATTCTATCTGCAATACAATGAATTAATGTGGTCTTCTTTATTATAACTTATTTTCCTCGCTAAACTAAACTTCACTCTCGCCACGAGGCGGTCATACAAGATCACGCTTTGAAAAATTTTCCTCAGCACTGAACGACAATTTTTACATGAAATTCTTACATCTACCGTGTCTTAAATATCTCAACAAACGGCCCTGTGAATTTAATGATAGAACAACAAAGACTCTAACGTTTGGTTTAGATGCAATTATGGACATTTAGTAACCGAAGCTGATCCAGTTATTATCTACCGCCGGCGGCCCATACATGTTCTATTCCTTTATTAAAAAGTGCTTGAAGCCACAGGGCACGAAGTAAAATAAAATTCTTAAGCTTTCTCGGTCATTTCTAGCCTGTTATCACGTACTTAAAATGTCCCGGTGTTTCAAACTGCATAGCCGAGGGGACGACAATTAGCACAGTTGCACTGAGGGCACAGGCTCGAGTGCGGTGAGTCAGGCACGGTCCAGTATGAGCCATAGGAAGCGCTCAGGGAAGAATTTATCCCTGTATTGTTGCGGTTTAAGGAAGAGCATGCGGTACAGAATCCCTGCACTGGATTGCTAAAAGCTGGCTCTGCAGTAACATTGAATCTTGTTGCAGGAAAATTGACGGCGTCGCAGGCTGTTGTTATCTTTCCCATATCTGAACTCCGTGTCTGCACGCCAGTAATGCTTCGCACAGGTATCTTTCCTGATGCACTGTTCTCGATTACTGAACAAGCTTCGTTCACGAGTAGTGCTCCCCTCTCTTTCGTTTGCTTTTTCCCTAGGATATTGTCAATGCTAAAGGGATGAAATACATCTAGAACGCCTGTTTCGCGAGGCAATTCGTCGAGGGACGGCACCTCTGCTTTCTCCGTTTTATTTACATTTGCACCGTCTGCAAAAGATTCTTCGATTAAGCTATCTACTGAGCGACATTCTTTGGCCGTTGTGGAATCATGACTCTTGTGCCCTGCATCTTGCTCAAGTGAGTTTTTGGCGAGCTGATGATCAACCTGTACGACTTCGTTGGTCTTCGATTTTGCGCTTATTTCCGCAGCGCTCTTGTTCTCTTCATCTTCGTCCTCGTCGTCTTCTTCTTTCCCGCGGTAATTCCTCTGTCTTCTTCGCCTTCTTCGGAAGTTTCCCTCTTCGAACATCTCCTCGTAAGACGGATCCAGACTCCAGTAGCATCCTTTTCCAGGGTCCGAGCGCTCACGTGGGATCTTCACGAAGCATTTGTTCAACGACAAGTTGTGTCGAATGCTGTTCTGCCAGCCGCGCTTGTTGAGGCGATAGTAAGGGAAGTTCTCCGTGATAAACTGATAAATCCCACTCAGGGTAATTTTCTCGTTGGGCGCCTGCTTGATGGCCATCGAGATGAGGGCCACGTAAGAGTATGGCGGTTTTGGGAGGGGCTCTTGCTCGCGGAAAAATATCCCAGCGCCATGACAGTTGAGAGTGAAGCCAGCGCGACCCCACTGCGGATAAAACGCTGAGGCATAGCTTGGCAGAGCGGGGTGAAACGATGGCTGGCACAAGTAGGGCGAAGTATAACAGCTACGGTGTGACGGAAACATGTCGCTTGAGATCAGAATGCGTGAGTTAACTGGAATGACAATCAAGAGGTGTTCACGGCACCGTGCGCAGATCTGATGCACAACTGTCGAACTGACCCGGGACATTTACTTATGGACCACCGGCATTGTTTGTTTTTCCAAGATAAGTAGAGCTTTTGTGTCAAACTAATATTTATTTACAAACAATCTATAACCGCGCACAGCTCAGACCACACATTGGTTGATAAGAGCGGAAACGGGTTGCTTGGCAGAAAACGTATCTCACACACTAATGACTCAACAGACAATATTTCACAAAGTCACGAGACGGATGCATCGCTTCTAAAAATATTGACATAGAAAATCGAGACCAGGGCTTTCACAACATGCCCACATGATGATGTGATTGTTTACGGTGTGTTTGAGCCAAGGAAAATCACAAAGCCACTGTTCTCAAGATCTGTCACTCAATGCATTTAAAATATTTAGTTGCGTGCAAACCAAGCCACAATTTCCGGAACATTTGCGCAATTACAGTAGTTTGGAAAAGCAGCGTTAGTTTTGTTTGTAGTCACTTGTTTGAAGGGAAACTGTCAGAAGTTCAAAAGGACAAAGCAGATTGTTTTTATGCCAGTGCGCGAGACTTGAGGACGCCAGGGTTTTTTTTCCGTTTGTTTTTAATATCCCTCAGATGCTTTATCCATCGAGTAGAGTGACAAGAAAACGACTTTTCTTTAAAACTTTGTTGAATCAAAACAACTAGCTCTGGCGTGGGTTTTAAACAGTTTAAAAAACAGCCGTTTTCCACCGAAAAACCAAAATAACTTGAGCTTTAAGGGCGTGTTTAGCGTGGGACAAAAAGTCACACCACCCTTGAAGAGAAAAAAAAATCACAGTACAAAATTCCATTTTCTAGAAAGATTTTTTTGCGAGAGATGTCTCCTATTTTCACCACACTCGCGTTGCTGGGGGAAAAAGAAAGACGAAGGCTTGACGTTAATGCACTTTCTCGGCAGGACTCAGAACTGTTAATTTACAATAAAACAACTGAAAAGTTTAGAAAAGAAACCGCATCAAATGTTATAGTTTGTTGACACGGCATGAGTTTTAAGAGATGAGACGAGCAATAGATACCAGCGATAAGACATACGAGAGGTTCAAGATTTATGACTTAAATCAACATTCCAATCCAAAAAAAAATTTCCCCAAACAGAGTTCAAACCGAGATAAAAATCTTGCCGGTTATTTTCGGAAGAACTATTTTGAATTATGAGCAAAACTGAAAACATCACTCGACGCTATATGAAGATGACAAGTTACTTCGTGTTAAGTTTGATTGCTCGCGTATACTTCTCTCTACCAAAACAAAATTAGTGAGTATGTCAAGAGCCAGCATGGAAATTATCGCCGATGCATGATGACTTTCTTGTGTGTAGCTTAATTTACGGCCGAACAAAGACATTTTTGAGTTGAATAACTCGTGGGTGTTCATTGATGTCAGCTGCAGCATGTTCTAGATCAAGGAACGTCAAGGATTAATAAAAGAAATCGCGAAAACTGTGCCACCACATCTTTTCTTGACGTTTCAACTTCGGATTGAGCGAGCGTGTAAAACGTTTTTGAAAACACCAATGAAGAAATCGAAGAAAAAAAAGGAAAACTTTTCAACAGACTTCTATTTAAAACGAATTTTGTAACCCGCCTAACTAAAGACTTGTTGCGTTTTTACTCAAGAGGTAAGTGAGTTTTAGACTGAGCCTCAAGGTTCGTAAAACAATGCTATAGCCGTTATCTTACAGAAAGGCAATTAGTTATTGAAGAGTGGAAAAGATACGACGTGTAGTTAATTTTAAACACCCGCTATGAAGAACTATAAAGCCTTAAGAACAATGTATTAAAAAAAAAGTAACGTGGAGAGACGTGTTGAGAATATACGTTCTGTAATGCTTTCGGGTGATATACTGTTAATATCCACCTGCCAGTAAATAACAACTTTCTTCGTATGCCTTTAGGCGCCGCAGTTAGTACAAAGAACAACCACGATCACGTCACAAGGGGGATATTCACGATATCCCACTCGGAAACATTTCATAACGGTTTTATCTCAGGTAGAGTCTAAGGAAATCAAATGAAAGAAACCTATTGAATGCAGCCGAATATTCTACGCGTTTCTAGCCTTCTTATTGGTCGATGCCACTCTCTGATCAATCTTGTAAGGAAAAAAACTCATTCAAATTCCTCAAACTCAAGGCACAAGTCAACGAAACGAGCTGCTGATGGAGATAAAAAAAAATTTGCAACGGGGCAGTCAAAAAGACCTGAGGTACCGCGGCTTAGGTGGCTCGAGACAGTAATATTTCCGTGAGACGCCTGGGCTCTAGCGCACAACTCAGTGCGGGGGGATCACCCGTGGAGTCGCGAGATATATTGCGCCCGATACAAAAGTTTGCAAAAAGCGAAATAAACCTGGCGGCGCGAAGCCTACGTAAAACTTTATTTCCACCAATTGCGTTAACAGTTATTTTTACTTTTGAAAACTCCCATCCTTCAGGCAATTTCAAAGGAAAAACATTCCCTAAATCACTGTGCTGAAACGTTAACGAAAATTATGATCGATCGCGTCGGCTACCTTTCTAAAAAACAGCAGGAAAAAAAAACTACTCTTCAGGTTATCCTCGTTTGTTCACTGTGCTGTCTGGATTTTGCAAATCAGTCCGCTCATATGGACCGCTCACGAATTAGTTTCGGGGAATTTCTTTTCCCAGGAGGGTTTACAAAGAGCCAAGCATGTGACACGAGTTTTGCTCCCGTGACAGCCCAAACCTCCAGGAAACATTCACGCAATGCACGTGATGATATTAAACACGGAGGCACTTGGCTCCTTCTCCAAGGACGGAGAGACGTTCCTTTGAAAATGTGGAGGATAAAACTCTCACCCTTTATTTTCCCTGGCATCTATAGAGTGGGAATGGTGGGCACGCATACGAAGGCAAACAAGCAGGTGCACGAACGCGCGTAAAAGCACGAGAAGTCATGATGACAGTCAGAAAGATAAATCATGACATTTCGCACTTGTGCCTGTAAAAGAAGGCTAAGCACAAAAGGAACACATGTAAATCACATAATTTCTTTAATTACAAAAATACTCCTATTTTCAATAATAGTTCCATTTTGGGAGGAAATAATCATTTCACAACTTCTTTACCACAGCTCGCAAAGTCCAAATATATGTACACTAGATATATAATTATTACAGCTCATGTTGCTAGCACAAACTAATATTACAAAAACGTGCATCGAAATGTCCATAAAGTATTTTCAATGTATGTATAACGATCAATTACGGGGCAAAGTCTACCTTCAGCATCGGCCAATTGTGGTTTCAATGCGTGTCACGTAAACACTTGGTACGGCTCCTTAGTTTTGTCCACGTTTCTCTCACGTGCATGGCCCATCTAGTCTCATGCTTTTTTGCGCCGTGTTTTACAGAGAACGAATGGAGATGAAGCAAGCAAGAGTTCAGCTGAACCCCAACGCCACAATACAGACGTCGCGTGACTCATGGCTCAAACTGTGCGGGCACGTGTGCTGCACGTGACGACAGATCTGTCCCAGTCTACTCTCCATCTCTTGACAGCTAATGAACGCACTCGGCCGGAGTCTGATTGAAAGCAAAACTGTTCCTATGATTCCTACAACTTCCTGTAAAAATGAAGACCAATAACAAAATCCAAAACTATCAGCAAGCCTGTGAAGTTTGAAAGTAGTAATGGTAAAACAACTAAGTAGAAATGGAAAATCTTACCACAAATATGCGTGTCATTGTCGTCCTTTTAGTCTGGTCATCTTGGAGAAGGGTTTGGAGAATTCTACAGAAAATTCAATTCTTGAGTCAAAAAGCTATTCCATGATTGAAATATCCCTTTATTCAACGTAAGATATTGATTCAGAAACGAAAACAAGAGAGAAACTCTTCATGTTCGATAGGACTGAAACACCTTAAATTTTGAGGACGAAACGGGCGGTTTTGTCAGGAACTTGAATTTCATTCTGTAGGCTGTTCAACATTTTTTTCGTCAACCAAACAAGACAACTTAAACTAACTTGAGTAAGCTAAACCCCCTCTCCAATAATCTCCCAGATCGAGTCGGAGGAGAGTCACGCGCGCGAAGACGCACGTGCGAGACAACTCCCGCGCGTTCAACTCAAGCCACGCGAACATATCGAAGTAAAAGTGATGAGCATAAAGATCGCACCTTAAGCTCCATGACTTGAAACGGCAAGTGAATAGTCGAGCTTTTGTGTTCCACAACAAGACATCCTCGCCTCTCAGATGCTCGAATTACTTTGACCGCTTCTCCTTTCTTCAGGAGAACCTCACTGCCGTCATCTGCAAGAGACATGACATGTACATAGCTGTTAAATATCATCATACATTACCTGCAAAAAAATGTCGGACGATTTTAATTTCGGACAAAAAAGTGTCGGAAAAAAACCTTCCGAAATATTTACAGCACAGTATAAAATTTTTAAATACTTCCAAAGCCACTAGTTTCTATTATGAAGAGAACTTTAGTCGAGATACTGCTCGAGATTCGTCACGGCTTCACGTAATTTTTCTTATTTTCCATTTTCTAAAAAACGAATTCATACTTTTAGTGTAAGGAGTCGGTGGACATCCGTGTCGCAAGCTATTACAACAACCAAGTGTTTAGAACAGATTTCAATTGAATGTCGAAAGGTAATTGGTTTTTGCATTACTATGCTACACGATTGGTTTAAAAAACCTCGCGCCACGTTCGATCAGAAGTAAAACCAAAACCAGGTATGGCTCCCTTAAACACGCTTTCCCGCGCTTTGCGTCAGCTTCATGTATTTACTTCGCGTTTTGATTGGTTCATTGAATTGTCTGTGTTACTTGTGATTGGCTGGAGTGATTATGTTTACGACATTCAAAATGAAAACTGCTCGAGCAGCACGCTTCTTGCATTTCACATAAACTTTTGAAACAGACCGCTAACTTACCTGGGTAATCAAATTTCATGATGCGAGTCTGTGGGAATCCCATCTTCATGTTACCCATCACAGTGTATGGCCGGCTTTTAGGCAAAGGAGGCGGAGTTTCCTGCAAGAGAAGATTCACAAATACTCCGTTTTGGACCATTTCTAGTTAAAAAAGACAGTCCTGTGACGAAACAAGTGTTATTTTTTTCGAACCAAACCAAAAACAAAGCACGAGCAGTCCGCTTTCATAACTTACTCCGAAGTGATAGTGCCGGTCCGACTTACCATGTCAAGTCCGTAGAGACAGCACGTCTCATCGGCTGTCTTCGTGTCCACCCGAAGTTCATCCGACGGTGATACTGATCTACGAACATGACTAAGGATTGAAAAATAGGTATGTTTACTTTGAAGCTTACATTAATCAATAACACAAAAACAAGCTACAGTTTGGGAGAAAACAATCAAGACACTTGAGAACTTGCGATCAATTACGATATTAGTTTCAGCAAGTGAATTTGACGTCTACTGTAGGAGAAGGAAAGAAAGCGAAAATGTGGGCAAAATGAAACGTATCGAACATTTACTTATTTGTTATTTTCTCTTGACTACCACCGGAAAGATTTTTCAATTATCTTTATAGCAAATTTTATAAAAAATGAAGTCTGCATACGACACTGGGTTGCTCCCAGCATTAAATTCATTAAACACAACACAATGCCCCGGGCAGGGCTCGAACCCGGAACGGTCGAGGCCACCACTCCTTCACCCGACTTGAGGTAAGTACACCTTTATGGCCGAATTTCCTTAATACCTGACGGATAAACTGAGCTGCAGATTTTAAGTGGGGCAGTGTCTATTAGGTAGATTACTCACTTATGATTCACTTTATTGCCGTGCCGAGCTTTTTTCTGCAGTTCAAGTGAACGCTTTAGGCTCGGCCATCTCCTGTAACAAATCCATCTTCTGACCCAGCACTGGATCGTGACAGCCGCCTTCACTTTCCGCATTTCATAAAGTGTTTCTAACTCCTGTTTTACCGCTTCACTGCAATGGAAAAAGATAACATCTCATTCTCTACAACTTGGCTACAACCTCTAAACAATGGTTCGTGGGGAAAAATATACGATAAATTAAAAGGCGCAACTCAAACTAACGCAATATTAAAACGGGTGGCATCAGCTAAACTTCGCACGGAAACGAAGCAATTATGTGGCGTATTCTGTGGCGTGTTGTGAACAGAGCCTAATTGGACAAACTTTAAAAGAATAAGTTACCTGTAAAAGACACATCTCTTGCCCAGAACCCACGCGCCAAACATGACGTCACTCTTCGATCTGTCAATTTTCCTAATCATGGTCTCTAAAATGGCTTTGCAATCTTCGTACCCAGTTTCCTCCTGAGCCCGCACCTTGCGCGGCGAGACAAAGCTGTACTTTCTGGCGAATGCTTGAAGCCGAGTGCGATTAGCAAGGCCTGCAAGATTATATAATCATTCTTCTCAACAAATAATAAATTTTACTTTTACAACTGAAATATCCCAAAAGGATTTCGTGTTTGCTAATTTCAATTTTAATTAGTAGTCAAAATTTATACAACAGGTTATAACCAATCAGAGCAAACATGCTGTCTTTTCAACCAATCAGAAGCAGAATTCACAGGATTTTACCTCGAGTTTTGATTAGCTTATTAAGTAAGACTACAGTGGGACCTCCGGTTGCGACCACCTATCCACAGCGACCAGTTTCCCAATATACCAAACGTTACCACGTCAAGTCGCTGTATTTGGAACCTGAACGCGACTGCCTCTCGTAAGCGACCAGAGCTAAAAGTTTGAAATTATCATTTGTTTTTAAAGTCCCGTAATCGACCACCTAGGCTTGACATTTTGGGTGGTCACTTACGGGAGGTTGGACTGTATTTGCGATTGCTGTGACTTGGCAAAGTGCTTGGTTTTGCGGCAGACATACTAAATAATCATATTCCGCTGTTGTAATATTAGCCTACGTGTAGCCGTACTCACCCACCCTCCCTCCCGTTTTTCCTCGGGGGGTGCGTACGGCTACACGTGGGCTATGGCAATAATTACAAGCCGTCATTTACCTGACTGGAAAAGTTGAAGAGTTTCAAAAATTTGCAACACTCGAATCTGCTGACAGACTATTCCACGATCAAACGCATACGGCTCTTCACGGGAATTTATCTGTAAACAAAAGGAAACTCAAAATGAAACGCTCACTGAACAATTAAAACGCAGTCCAACTCGGACACTAAAAAAAAGCGTGCAAAATACTTCCGCATGTGATACTTGCCTTAATACATCTCACAAAGGTTGGCTGTGCTTGCACCAACGTCTTGAGTAGACCATCAAGTTTTTCCTGAAAAAGTAAAACCAATTGTTAAGTACATGTAATCCTATATGATTGCGACCGCAATTAAGATTTACACGACGAGAACGGAAAAGAAACAAAATTGTACAGAGAGCTGGTGGTCATTCGAAGAGTCTTCTTCACCTTCGCTATATTTGGAGAGCTTATGACCAAGAGAAAGTACCTAAGCTTACAGGTGTAAGAGGTTTTCTGTAATAACTGTCCCAACAACGTTACAAAACCTTTACTAAATTGGACAACCAACCTGAAATCCTTGTGAATATGTTCGAAGAGGAACATCCACAGAACCTGCAGGGCTTAAAATATAAGATTTTACAATTAACACGTCTGGTTCGTTTTCAATGCGAATTTTCCAAACTTGAACATACCTCGATCACAGGGAAGCTAGTGAGAAGGATTTCAATTTATAATACAGTATTCCAGAAATGACAAGAACTCATTAACAAATAAGAACATAATATAAACATGGTCTTTCGCGAACAACGGTTGGCATTCGAGCTTAACTTGTATACATCTCTCACCTTGGTACCTCCTGAGCGGGGATGGGTGATATCCTGTGTAGCACCCCCTTAGGAGCAGTTGTCTGCCCTTGTTGTGGTTTTAGATCATTGGTGAAAAGATGTGTGGCGAAACCGAAGTTGCAGTTCTACAAAAGAAAAAAGAGTCCTCCAGAATCCGTTTTAAACCAGCTATCGAAAGGACATTTATGTTTGTTTTTTTCTTACTATGTACTTACGATAGTAGTTTACGATAGTATTCGAACTCTCTAAGTGATCAAACTCGTGCAACATGCTTCAACCAATCAAAGCAATACACACTATTGTAGCCAATAAATGGCGAGATCAAAAGCAATCGGGTCCCGACTTAGGTTTGTTTTCCCGCGCTTGACACTGGCTGCAGTTTCCGTTTTTTTTTTTGCTAGATTTCTGAATGCTCAAATACGTTGTTCTATGTTCATTCGTTGTGACTGAATGTTACAAGTTTTTTTTCGGTTTTAGTACAACCATTATAAAATCGCTTTAAATAGTTTTCAGAACATGCAGTTTTGTAAAATCTCAGTAAAACATGAAGCACTGAAGTCACCAAGAAGGCGCGTGATACAAGCTTTACAGGCAGCCCCACAAAATCACTATTACTTCCCCTCCAGGAGTAGCCTACGAACGCAGACGTATTTCCGGCTGAAACTGGGTTCCGCTGAAGACAAGCGACAGCGGAAATACATCTGCGTTTGCAGGCTACCCCGAAGGGAGCTCCCATTTACAAGGAATGAATACCCTCGTTCTTTTTAAAGGAGATTTGCCACGGTCCCGATCAAGGCACTGTACCTGTCTTGAAAACACACAGATGATGTCATCGTTAATGGAGTCACGATTGATGTTTAGGAGAGAACTCGCGTCATAGACAACCTGCAAACAGGAATAAGAAACGCAATGACTTGATTTGGGTTTGACGAGTCAGTAAAGTAGCCGAGGTGTTTCCGATTGCGAGCGACCAATCAGAAAAGAGCATGAACAGCACGAAGTTGCCACGGCGTAATCAGGAAACGTCACATTTAATACTTAGTAACGACAAAATTGGTTTTCATCCCCCAAACATCAGAAAGAAGGTAAAGATAACAGGTTTATACTGTATTAATTATTTGACTTACATTTCCATTGTAATGCGACACTCCAAAGCAGGAACTCTCCGGATCAGGATCAAAGAAGCTGCAAAAAAAGAGAATTTTAACATATTAGAAAATGCACCTTGTGTTTAAGTATAAACTTCTCCATTAGATAAACAACTTTAACTCAAGTCTTAGCTCTCCAGTGATCACTGCCCCTGTAAAATTATGTCATTTCAGAGACCTTGGCTTCATCCATCACTCTGTCATTTTTCAATACTAAAGTAATCAAAAATGATGCACTGAATAAGATAATAAACAATTATTGGATGAGGTTTTTGTGATATCCAGAATAATCAAGGTCGAGGTATGGGTTATCAGCCGAAG
>OMLO01001610.1_pt1 | contig 17581 bp, 12 predicted proteins | sample 1674811 | NCBI WGS metagenome assembly OMLO01 (sample SAMN06265003, study PRJEB25207) | coral metagenome | isolation source: Coral host | place: Mexico:La Bocana,Puerto Morelos, Mexico | collected 2008-11-13 | reverse complement strand
AAACCATACCCTTTGGGGCCGCACATACCTATATAGCCCATATAAGGGAGTACCCCCCCCCCCCGGGCACGAACATGACTTTCTCAGAAGTGAAATATGAATCTATATAGTGATTACCCTCTGAAAACTTCTAAATGAAAAAGTACAAATTTGAAAATGCTTTAAATTTTATTACATTCTAGAACATCCTATCATCTACAGACAACCTCCCTTTTTATTCATTCGAGCTTATAGGCGAACTTTACTTGTTAACATGGCATATCAAGGTAAAATATACTCAAAAGAAGAGACATTTTATACTTCGCAGGCCGATGGTGAAATAACTCTTACATCACCTCTGATACCAACTTTAAAATCTGACCATTTCTTGACGTTACCCTCCCCCTTGTGACACGACTTGGACAGTTTCAATATTTCAGTTGCATTGAGGACTCTGTTCCACATGTTCACATCAGTGAGCTCTCCAATGAAACCTTGGGAGGCGTCAAAGTCTCCTCCATGGGAATCTTGATCCTGCCCGATGGTGAGGATTCCGTCTGTCTTGATCACGTATCCGGTCTTCAATCCACTGCCACTGGCTTCGGAGACGCCATCTTTGTAGATTTTCCAAGATCCAGCTTTGTTTTCCCATGAAGCGCACATCAAATGCCACACGCCGTCATTCAGTGTGGCGACTCCAGTCTCCCTAAGGAAAAAAAAAACAAAACAAAAAGAAATCAGAACAGATATCAAAAGGGAAATCATAAAGCAAATTCATTGACAAAACTTATCAGGCAAAGAGAGGGAAAAAAAATACCGGCCACAAATTCAGCTAAATATGTATATCTAATCCCCCGCGTTACCCTCTGCAGCTGCATTTATGCAGTAACTACAGCTCCCTTACTGCTCATCCTCACCATTGATTAACTATCAATGTCTATTATTATTTTTAATTGATTGATAAATTATAATGACTTACAACAGCTCGTCATTGATCCATAATTCAAGTGAATCCGCATCTTTGATTAGGATTTCATTGTAGACATAGTTTGCACTGTAACTCAGGACCGTTCCATCGAAAACTGTCTTCTCGGCTGTTCGCATTCGGTAACACACAGTAAAAGCATCGGTTATTTGGAGGCCATGGTGGATAACATAGTCACTCGTACCTCTTTTCGTGAAATAAAGGTCGTATGCACTTCGAGTACCTTGTGGCAAATCTGTTGAAGCTAAAGCGTATGGAGACGATTATCGATCTTCTTTTATTCTATGTCACGAGACAAGTGCGGTTAGCGTTTCATGTTATGTATCACATAATCTGCCTAGTCCAACTCGTTTTTGATTATTATTAATAACTCGCTCTACTGCATTATGTCAACCATGTTCGCTACTTTACTTCTACATACATATGTAATGTGTAATGTATATTATTTTGGTTTGATTTCCCTCATTTACTATAATTTCTTTTATTTTCCCTTTTTTCCTCTTATTTTCTTTTAACTAAACTGTCGATAGACTGTCAGTAAGTAATAGCTAAAGTAATAAGTAATAGCTTCGCTAGCTGCAAGCTACTAAGGCTTCTAATCCAATTAATATCAAAGAACGTTACTCAGTGTTCCTGTTGTCATGCAACGAACGTCTTTAAACCTTTTGCTTTAGGCGTTTCGACAAGCGTAAGTTTGAATTTGCTTTAAATATGTTTCTGTGCTGTTCTTTGGAAGGAAGAATTTCGTCATTGCGTTGTCCAATATCACTCATTATTTTTCAACCGAGAATCTGACGCCCATCTTGCAACTGACTCTCAAAGTCGGAGGATGATAATTTGCATGTTAAAGCAGGTTTTACTTGTTCAAACCTTTTCGCTTCGCCGCTTAAGCCGGCGAGTTTCACTACTTTAAGAACACAAAACAATATCCTGAGCCCTGACTGCTGAATCTAGCGTCCAATGTGCATCAACGTACCCGATTGCCGTTTAAGAATCTGAACGTTGCCTCAACTAGTTAATTACCTTGTTGAACCTGATCCTTTACCGCGGCGAGTTCTTTCTTCAAATCCTCCACCTCCTGTAACAGCTGGTTGCTTCCTTTGCACAAGTCACACTGACCTTTGTCGTCCACAGAAACATTTATGACTGGACTGCAGTGGCAAGCGGACGGAGACTTACGAGTCACATCTTTAGCTTGACAAAGAACAAGCAGAGTAAAAACCAAAAAGATCACTTTTGACATCATCTTGGAAACGAGCTAGTGCTGTTTTGCATGGACTCCGTGCTTTGAGCAGGATTTATATACTCTAGTCTATAGTAGACACGCCTTCATTCACTGTGCGGGAACCAATGAAATTATCACAAAATATTCCTTTCTGCCTGGCTTTATGCGTCACTTTCTGACGTTCTTTATTTAATTCCTTCCTGTTTAGGCACGGAACTACCGAAATGTTCCTCAATGGCCAGAAAATTGGACCGTTCCGGAAATCCTTCAAGGGTACCTTTCAGTGAACATTACAAATTAAAAAAAAGCATATGTTGCAGTTAACTGACTGAAGTGTACTAAAGTGTGTGTTACTCGACTGAAATGTACTGTGTTCTAGGGTGGTCTTTCCAATCCTTTGGTTCTAAATCCGACATCTCTTTATCTGTGGGCCTTCCCCTTGCTAACTCTCGTGGCTTGTTAATTTTACACGTGCTGTGCTCTCCCAGGTAATACTTCCTGTTTCTGCTCGGAAGGTTAATTACTTCTCAAATGAGATGCTCTGCGATATTTTTAAAAGCTAAAGGTCATGGACGGTGATAGGTGTTCCTGCAGGGAATATGACTGCTAATTGAAATGGGCGGGGATTCTAACCTCCTGGTTCCAGCTCTGGAGATGGAAGAAACTAGCTCTGCGTTTTGTTCACGGTCTTGATCAGTCACACACGAAACCTTTCAAATTCTTTTCTTGATGAAAGCATGTGATGGCTCGTGTTCATCGTTCTTGTTAAAGTCACAATAGTCCTTAGTTGTCTTAGTCTTTACCTGCTAGGATTCAAGCAAAGGATGAATAAAACCCAAATTGTTCTCCTTTAGGGACCGTTTCTCGATATATCAACCACTGAAGTCAATCAACGTTTTCAACGTCCAGATCGTCGTTTTTGGACTCTTAAACCCGACACGGGTATAATACATTATAGGTTAGTCTGCATCGGGTCGAGCGGTTAAGCCGCCCGAGCTTATATATTTCGGTTTTCGCCTCATTCAGCGACTACAAGACGAATTTCTACTCCGCCCTGGATGAGATGCGAGTCCATCGCAGGCGTACGTACCAACAGCTTTAAATTGCCGGTATTCGCGTATACACTTCGGAGAAGAGAGGCATTGTGAGAATATAGTGTCTTGCCTAAGAATAGTATGATAACGCAATGCCCCCCCCCCCCCCCCCCCCCCCCTCAAGGGCTGTAACCCGAAGTCTTTCATCGACTATCTAGTTTTCTGCCTTCTCCATTTTCACAAGACTAAACGTCGAGACTGTGTCTATTTAACTTAGCCTGATAGACCCAGCATTTTATTGAACCCGGTTTTCATTAAAAATGTTTTTTTTCAGTTTTCTCGTATCAATTTGTCAAGTAGGACCGCAGAATTACGCCAAATTTTCTTAGTTCTAGTTTTCTTAGTCCTCAGACCATCTCAGGAATAAATGCTACACCTATTGATACAAAGCAAAAGGTCGGTTTCAACTACGTGGTTATTTACAACTCGATTTTTTTAGACCTGACATTTGTTTGAACTTGCCGTTTTTGGGCCCCGCCGGTAGATCGAGAAAATTCAGTAATGACGGACGTCTCCACAATCAATCCTGTCTACTGTTTACAATATTTCCGTCATAATGTGTTGCTTGAGATTGTGCAGAAATCTTTTATTTTTTTTCCTGTTTCTGCACGCATTACTTCAAAAAGATAGACATTGATATTTTTGAATGCATTAGGTATATATTTTATTAGGTATACTGCAATTATGTTTTTCCATTTATATTTATCTTAAGTTTACACCAAGTTCAAGCCCTACATAGTTCCACGGACAAGCGTTTTCTTTTGTCGCTTGCGTTCGGAGCGATAAGAGAGGATGTATTTGCAGGCTGGCTTTCCTCTTAAGTCCTAGGTAGTTATATATTCTAGAAGGAGAGGTGGGCGGGGGTCAACGAATCTCCTGTTCTGCAGCCGGTTCAATGACGCCACTGAAGGTTATTCAAAACGTTTTTATTTAGTGAGCGGCGCAATAGTACACATGCTGATGTTTTAGCTTCCAGAAATTAAGATACGTCTCTGCGAAAATCATGAAAAGGTTGCTAAAACTAAGCAGAATTTTCACTTAAAAAAAAAAACAACAACAAAAATTCGATGTCGTTGGCTTGCCCCGTTGAGCTCGAGAGACATCACTTTCTCCAGTTCCTGGTCAGAGAGCAAAGACAAAAATTGAATAAACCGGCTCTAATATGAAAATAATATCGTTTTGGATAGAAACTGAAGTCTAACCAAGAATAATTACCAACTACGACTGAAATGCTTTCATTTGTGATCGGACAAGAAGTAACTACAACTGACAAAACCGGGACAGACAGGAAGGAAAACGACTGGTCAAAAGTGACCAAGACATTTGAGTTATCTAAATTTGCGCGCAAACGTGGTAAAGTGGGAAGAGAGATTGTACTCAACCCGCGATCGAGAGGCATAAAAATTGTCAAACGACCATGTTAATCTACTCGTTCGTGACTGAAATCTGACTAGGGGTGATAAAGAACTAAACGTCTTTGTTCCATTACTTCAGACGAAACGAAACTCGTGTTGTTAGGGATTCTCCCATAAATAGCAAGACAGTGTGTTGCTAAATGAAAAATACGATATAGCTAAAACTCAGTTAGATTGCACTCCCTCCGAAAGGAACAAAAAACCGAATTTCCCCGACTGCCGATTCCAACAAATACAAATAGGAAATAACGCTCAAAAAACATTTTCACGAAATTTCTAGTGCGATAAAAAGTACCGATTCGCGTCTTGGAAAATGACCAAATGCCACAACCATAAACTCAGGAGATAAAAAGGAAGCCTCTTTATTCATATTTCTTCATTTGTTGACTGATTCTTTATACAAAATTTCTGCGCAGAAGTTGCAACTATGCCTATTTCGTTAATGCTTTCTCGGCAACGAAAAGATAACGTTTCGGAGAAAAATTTTTCTCTGTGCTTTTAAGTCCGTTGGTAAGAGAAAACGTAATACTATAAACATTTTATTTCAACCAAATTTCTGACCTCTCTGAACAGTTAAGCCGGAAATCTGTTAGAGGTGGAACACTAAGTCTACAAAATAGAGAATCGAAGAAATATACAACTAATCCAACCAATCCAAAACCAGCTCCGGAGCGTTCTGTGCAGTTTACATGGAGTACATACCAAAGAGAAACTGATCAAAGAGAGCGTATTGAGATGCGTTTAACATTATGGACTGCAGCTACCTCTGTTGCTAAGAAGAGTGATAGATGGAAGCAACTTATCTCTGGCGACTCAATCCCGGACCCCACCTGGGGACAAGGAACTGAAGACGCACCAAAGAGCTCGAACAGGTAACAGTTTCATAAATGAAAACAGGAAAACTACGGATACTAAGTAACTTAACACGCTCTTTAGATACAAACCTACGTTTAACAGGAGAGATACCGTCAAACCGGCCAATAAAATGACTGAGCACGGATTTTGGGTGGAGCCAATTATAAACACAAAAATATTTTTCCTCATCGGGGACTATGTAGCTGCGTGCAGAAACAGGAAAGAAATACAAGATGACTGCGGGGAAAGTATGAAGCAGGCAGAAAATGAACAAAATACAATGATTTGATTGGTTTGCACCGTTGATACTATAATTAGTCAGAGAGAATATAAGCCCATTTGACGGCACTGAGTTTAGAACTAGTTTTCTCGAGTTCAAGATGATGACAGGAGTCTTCATTCCGATTTTTACCTTGCTTATTCTCTTCCAAGCTGGAAGCGCAGCCCGAGACAACAAGTCCACGTCTGCATGTCATTGTCGTCCAGTAATTAAAATTGCTGTGGATGGTAATGATCAGTGTGACTTGTGCGAAGGAAACAACCAGCTGTTACAGGAGGTGAAGGATTTGAAGAAAGAACTGGCCACGATAAAGTATCAAATCCAGGGAGGTTAGTAATGTCATAGCGCTTGATTTGCCTCCATCACCACTTTGACAAAGACAACTTACTCATCTAGGAAACAATCTTCAGGGTGAGCATTGTGAGGATCTTGAGCAGCCTGACGGGAGCAATGGTACATGCGTCTTCAGCGACCGATGCAGCAAAGTTACGTGCACGTCACCGCCAGACAGTACTGGGCCATTTAGTCACATGGTCATGACTATACAAGCGTTTGGATGCCAACCCCTGATAGCAACAGTTGCCATGGAGACATTTCAGACTCCCATGAAGTGGTCGCATACATTTAAAGATGGCGAGCAAGCTCCCTTACCTATGCAGGTACCGGCAGGCCCTGTCGCCGTGAAACTATTCCTCAAGGTTGAACTGAAGAAAGCAGGTGGCATAATTCATTTCAAGGTATTGTGGAAAACAAATTATTACATGCGCGGAGGTCAATGTGCGTTAAACCAGTATTTGGAATGTTATCTGTCAATTCCTGAGACTGCCTGTGAGTATTCTACTCTATCTAAGTGTATTACCAAAAAGGAGTTAGTGGGTAAGGGCTTTTAGTGATATTTTTCAAGCCCTTGCGAATATTGTGGTTAAGTACTTTGCAAGCAGTGAGAATTTTGCTTTGCTTAGCTGTTATTGTTTCCCTTCACTGCACTCGTTTCTCTCCTGTTTTAAAACCACACCTATCTGACCAACAGATGTTAGAGTGGCGTTTCTAAATAAGTATTTCTTTAATTTAATGGATAACCAATCAAATACATTGATGATTACTATTTCGCTGTTTTGTTGTGATCTTACAGTTACTGCTGTTGTTTGAATCAGAAGTTACATCCTATAATGCCACATTCCTTGAAGGACATTTGCATGCTTCTAAATGCGGTAAGCTTAATGCCAATTCCTAAATACTTGGTTAAGCTCAGTGAGAATTCTTACAGTTAACATGAGTTAGGAAGTGTAATTTAATTTTCTGCTTATGAGTAGTGGGCTTGGAACAAGGCCCAAGCTGCAAAAAATAAGTGCCTTTTATTTTTAGACAAACTTTTGCCAATATTATATTTGAAAACCCGTACTCGAAAAGGCCAAATTCTCTTTTTGCATGGATGTTCAGGCAGATTATTGTCTTAATTCTTGTTCTGCTTTATTTGAATAGGTCAGTAATTAATTATCATATCTTCCTTTCCCTTTGGGTGATGCGTTGACCCTTTAAACGTTAATTTCATGCAATAATTAACTCAAAGCCAGTAATGAATTTAATATGTGTCGACAGGTGTGCCTCAAAGTCCATACGATCTTTATTTCACGAATAGTGGTACAGGTGACTACGTCATCCACCATGGCCTCCAAATAACGGATGCCTTCACCATGTGTTTCCGAGTGCGTACAACAGACAAGACAACCACGGATCGGACGGTCGTGAGTTACAGCACTTCCAGTTACTTCAATGAAATTTTAATCAACAAGATGTCTCAAATCCAGTTTTGGATCAACGACAAACTAATGTAAGATACGCGATAGTGGATATAATTGTAGTATCTGCCTTATTGTCCGTTGACGACAGGGAACTAGCTTCCGAAAAATCGAGGAAGTAAACTTCGTGAGACCTATAATTTCGGAACTTGGGGGAGAAGTCGTATTTTTTCTTATATATTGATCATAATAATATAATAATAAAAATAATAATAGTGATCATTGGAGCTTTCGGGCTTGTCAAGAAGAGAACAGAAAACTATCAGCAAGATCCCAGGCAATATTAGAATAACAGAGCTACAGAAGACCGTCCTCCTTGGAACTGCTCACATACTTAGGAGGACTCTATCAATCAAGTAATCCATCAGACTTATGACTGCCCTAGGCTCATGGATTGAACTCGGCACCATAAGTTAAAAGCGGCAAGACTTTAAGGAATAATAATAATAATAATAATAATAATAATAATAATAATAATAATAATAATAATAATAATAGACATTTATTTCTTTTTAATGATATTCCCCCGCATGAGCCTCCATTGCAATTTAGTTCCAGTACAATACCGAGAATACGAATATGTTCTGTTGGTAAACGAAATACATTTCTGCTAATTTCATAATATCCATTAATTTTGTTCGGAATCTTTGGCCAGTTGAACATTTTTAATAATCGTACAAAACGGTGGGCTGCAGCAATATAAAGTTGACGTTCTTTTGTTTGTTTTATATTGTTGTTAGTCAAACTGGAATCTCTGCAAATGACGGTTTCTGGCATCACATATGTGCTTCATGGGAAAACAGAGCTGGCTCCTGGAAAATTTACAAAGATGGCGTCTCTCAAGCGAACGGATCGGGGTTAAAGACCGGTCACGTGATCAACACAAATGGAATCCTTATCATTGGACAGGAGCAAGATTTGTTTGGAGGAGGATTTGACGCCACTCAAAACTACATTGGAGAACTCACTGATCTCAACATGTGGAACAGGGTCCTCGACGCAAGCGAAATATCAAACTTGTCCAAGTCGTGTCACGGGGGGAAAGGTAATGTCAAGAAATGGTCTGATTTTAAAGTTGGACTTAGAGGCGATTTAAGAGTTGTTTCTCCATCTGCCTGCAAGATATGAACTATCGTTGGTTACTCTTTTTTTTCTTCGCAAGTAAAGTTACCTGTAAGCGTAGATCAAAGAAGTATGATTGTCGATTGTCTGTAGTTGTTAGGTTGCTTTGAAATGTAATAAAGCAGTTTTTTTTCCTCGTGGCGTATATTATCTGGGGTTCGGGAGGAGGTCTCGGGATTTGTCTTAAAAGCACAGTTAAACTGGTGGGAACTAGCCCCGGTGGGGGTGGGGGTGGGGTTACTCTACTAGGAGACTCCCATCCGAGATTTAAGTTAACCTTTCGTAAACCATTTTGACAGAAAAGCTCCATCTTTAGTTGACCCTTGACAATATTTTCATAACTGGCCTGTATTATGAATAACTCGCCTAAAAATGATTTTTTTTCTATTTTATTATTTTAATGTATGTAGTGCCTTATAAATGAAATGATACAGCCATTAGCTGCGTCTGTTTGAAATTTTGAAATATATTATATATAGACCTTTAAAAAAAAAACAAACAACAGCTTTCTATACCCTTTAATGAACCTCAACTTGTAAAATTCCTACCCTTTATATATCTATAGTTCGGAGCCTCTCCGTGCAGGCCATAATATGAAGTATTCCCCCCCCCCTCGGGGGAAAGACTTAGAGACGTTTTTTTCTTTTTTTTTTCTCGGCCTTTATTTTTTTCAAATCCCCTACTTCTTTCAGGGCGTATTTGCATAAATTACCTTAGGTCTCTTCATCATTTTCTTATGATAAAAACATCCAAGCCCCAAAGTCTGGAAAAATACATTTCCACCGAGTTGAAGGTCGCAAAACTGACGAAGACAGAGAATAAATAAATAAATAAATAAATAAATAAAAAAATAAGAAACTGCAAAGTTTCGTCGATGATACTATTTATTCACTTTACACATTCTAGGAACTTGAATCCAGATCGAGTCAAATTGTAAATAAGAACATTTTCAAAGTAATAATAATCTTTATCGAGGAAACTTTGTCACGTGCACGTGGTTTTCGAAAAGGACCTCAAAGATTAATACTAATAACTAGAATATCTACAGCGAATTAAAAAAAGATGAAGAGGACTAAAAATATGAAATCAGTTATGAAATACTTAAATTAAAAAATTAAAAACCTGTCTCTTAAATAAAAATATTTACATTGGCAGAGTCTCGTATTATCTGGCTGAGAGAATTAAAATCATTAACAGCGTGATAGGCAGTTCTTTGTTTTCCCTAATTCCTTCTAACATGTTCTAACGCAGGGGATACCCATATTGCTTTGTTTGCCTTCAAAATGATAAGCTGCTGAAGCACAAACGATTCCTCTAACTCAGTTAACTGGAGCTGAGATAACAATTGTTGTGTTGAAATACAACATTCAAGAACGGGATCGCTGTTTGACATCCAAAAGAGCGTTTACTATTTGCATGGGAAAGCTGGTGACGTTTTTGTCCATTGGAACAGTACACTTTTTAGCATTAATTGAGATGGGATGAGCGCGCATCATTTGACATCACTTGAAAACCTTCCATTGGAAAGGACTGCTCCATTTCACTTTCCACCGTAACGGCTGCGTATTTTCCTATCATTCCGTTAGAAACTAGAAAAATGGAATACCTCTGAAGGTCTTAATCCATTTTGTGCAATAGCCATTTTTTCGCTTGATGCACGCGGCTTGCGATAGAGAAACTCAATTCCCTCGTTGTGTGGAATATTGGTGCCGAGTGACGAAACATCGAGTGTGACAAGGATGGCGTTACTGGGTAACTGTCCAAGTTGGTCGAGTTGAACCGCGTGTCACGCAAACACACTAAGAGTGACTCTATGGTTGAATGGATTGGCGACGACTTCAAATTGAAGCTAATTGACATGCGTCTATATTGAATTGTCTGCTCGGATGACTTTACCCTCGGCGACAGGGGTGCAATGTGCTGTTGTTGCAGTACTGATTCCTCACAAGCTTAAGCGGCGAAAGAAGTCAGAAAGGTAATATTCACATTCTAATTTTTTTGTGGTGACTCTGCTTGTCCGTTTGGGCACTACATTTGCTTGATCGGTACAAAACCTCCAACACGATGCGTCTTCCAGCTGAATAATATGTTGAACATCTAGACCTTCTAAAAGCTAATTTGTTAATCCATACAGGCCGGTTGTGAATAGAATCATAGGCGCGTGCAGATAGTTTCGTCGTAAGCGAATGTGACTGCACGCAATACAGCATTTAGTAGTGAGGATTTAGCAATGAAGCAATGCTCGGTCAGAGCGACTGAAAATTTCAACTTCTGGATCGACCAAGAGCTGCAAGAGTACATAGGGTAATAGGGCCACTAACAAGGCTTAACTTGTCCAAAATTTGCGTTTAACAATTCTGGAAAGGCTGAAAGTTGTTACGATCAACGAGCACCGCACCAAAGCCGACGTTTGTTTTCATTTGTTGATGTATTCAAATCTGTAATATCAGTCATGCGTTCACCGCTCACGACTTCATGTATTCATTATAGCTATAGATTCGTCCTCTTTTCAATATCTTCAAATTTATTGATTTAATTTTACAAAGGGTAAACGTTGCGATGAAATTTTGGTGCACCTGTATCATTGGGTCACAAGGAAAAATTGGTAATACGAGCAGACATCATCAGACACTTTACTGTAACACATAAGGGAAAGTTTTTGAGTTGTTGCGTTGACGCAATCATCATCCCAGGGGAGTCAGTGGTTTGAAATATCAGAAGAACTCCGTCGAGTCTGAAATTTAGCAAACACCCTGCATTTCTAACTTGAAATTTTGTTTGTGCTTAATGCGACGTTTATTCAAAACTGCGAATTTAAATAGGAATTAGCAATGATGTGAACTTTGTGACAGACAGCTGTCGTGTTTTACATGCATAGTATAATTTCTGTCTTCGTAATAAGTATATCGTCTTTTATCGAACCGTTCGATTTTTTGTCTATTTCATTGCGTGGTACTTAACCGTTTTGTGGGAACTCGGAAATCTTTGACTACAGTGTTAACACCACTGTTGTTAACAATGGCCTAGCTGTATGCAGCTATGTTCATTGAACAAATATTCCTTTCAATTGCGATTGTCTGAGAAATTCAAATGTTTGATTTGGGTCAAATACGTCTAAATACCGAGCTAAATATTAGAAATTCAACTTACCTTCGCTTGCTGCGTGCGTTATATCGAAACCGTTTATTATAAGTGTGACGAACTATGCATACCCGTAATTAGGTGTTATTATGATTGTTGTTATTTTCGTAAGTGCACGTGCACCTATGCGGTATTTAAGATGCAGTCTTGTAATTTATGCGTTGGGCGGTGAGTTTCACAATGTGTAACGCCCAGCGCTGTTTGTGCGCCATTAAAGACAACATTTTACCGTTATCTTACGTTACAATAAGAACGATATATATGTCTTTTGATGATGGTTGCCATGTTACAACCTCGTGCCCAGGGGTCTCCCATCTTACCGCTCCAGGGGGTGGCAAGATGAGAGACCCTGGGAACGAGGTTGGCCATGTTACTGATACAGCTGTTGAATATCTTGTACAAAACGTGTGAATTTGTAAAGTGCTTGTCAATGAGGCGGAAAAACGATCTCGCAGTATTCGTCTGAACATTCGCATTGTATGGCGGGGTTTAACCAAAATGATGTTCCTTGCTGTGTTCTTCCGTCTGCGATCCCTTGGTTGATCACTCCTCGCATATTGGAGACGTTCATGGATTGAATTGGACTGGGCTTGAAATTTTCAATTACCTATATGTGACATTTAATTTTTCAAGGGAATAGTTTTATCCTTACAAAAACCCAGACAACTTTCATCCATCTATCTTTCCATTTATCCGTACGCCTCCCGCAGTCAAACATCTACAATACCTGCTACTATAAGCACCAGGATCACAAGCCTTTCTTGCGACTCTGAGGAATTTGGCAAGGCCTCAAAAGTTTACAATGGTGCCCTCATGGCCAGCGGCTACCATGAACGTTTCTAATACGTGAGGAGCGATCAACCAAATCTGCATTCTATCTGCGGACAAATCTACGCTTCTAAACAAAATATCTGAACTTGTAAGCAAACTGCGAGCTCGAAAATAAGTTCTATGCGGCCAATCCGGCAAAAACAGGGTCGCTCCACACGCCTTCCATGAGGGCCCTACATGAGAACGTGAAACTCGAATAAATATAGTTTCTACTTTATTTTGTATAATCTATGTAATCTTATTATTCAATTTTGATAACGTTTAAATGATGTAATTAATTTTATGTGAATTCTGTTTTTTTTGTTAAGTTGTGTACTTTGGCAGTACTCTGTGAGAAGGTATTTTCATTTAATTACTTTACTTTATGTCTATCTTTCAGAATATTTAGGAAACGTGCCTCCTAAGGGAATCTGGGCAGTCGCTCTCCAATCTGGCCATGCGTGTTATCCTTCTTTTGGTGTTAGCGGGGTTCCTGGCCATCACTGGTCTTATTTGTCTCATCACAGGAATCGTCCTTCTCACACGTGACACACCTTGTGATGAGAGCTCTCCTAACACATCGGATAGATGTTCTTATTCAGACGAAGCTGTTCGCGGTGGCTTGGACAGTTTTCTTCAGAAAGTACAAAATAGTTATTACAGGCTTCACCCAAATAAAATCGCATACAAGTCAGGGGTGTCGCCGCCTGAAATACGGAAAAAATATCGCTCTTATGACCCTTCTCCGAGCAACATCAAGCTTATCACTGACGAAGCGTGGGCGCTACTTGATGAAATAAACCAAATTAATTTTGAGGTGCATAAACTAAAGCCACGCGAGAGGAAGGCTTTGGCTCAAGTCAAGCATTATCTACAGCACGTTTTTGGAAACCCTTATGATGTCAATTATTATGCAGGGGATTTTCTAATGGGCCCCAATTTGTGGTGCTGGCAACCTCTGTGCGACACCCCTTCCGAAATGAAGAAAAGTTTGTATCACTTTAAGCCAAACTCCACAAGCGACTTGGAAAATCTCCTAAGCAAGCTGGCAGGGATTAAGGAAACGTTTGCCACGTATAGGAAAAACATGGAATACGGTGTTTTGGTTGGAATGGTTCGCTCTGTCGATGAATGCAAAGCTGGCATTAACGGATTGACGTCGTATTTTCGTAAGATATCAATCAAAGGAGCCAAGGGTAAGGTTCTGACGTTTTTGCAGGCTACTGAGGAGCCCGATACTGATGCGAAATTTTCACGTCTCTTGTTTGAATAATCCAAACTGCTACTAACTGGATTTGTTCTCAGTATTCCTGAGTTCAACTCCTTGGCAGAGTCCTTCCATAAGCTAGGATTTCTATTGTTAAGTATATATATATGATGATGCTCCATTGGCAGTTTTTGTTGGTTTACTCCCCACAGCAGTGTTTAAACCTGCACAATTGAATCAGATTGAGATCTACCGTTGCAGTTGCATCTATGAAACTCTAGTAACAGCATTTTTCCTCTTCTAAAGGAATCTTTGAAGAGGATTTTGTCAAACCGCTTCTGGAACCGGAGTTTCTGAAGACACTCGTTGGAGATACTGATGAAAGTAATTTATGGGAAGAAAAGTATGAGAAATCTGTGAATGAATCCTTCAGAGATTCTCTTGTTGAAAATGTGGGAAAACCCATCGACGATTTTTTCACGTAAGTGAACTTCATGTGTCGCAAGGGAGGTAGTCGCCTTAACAGTCAAAACGGCTGAAGCGTTCCGCCAAAACAATGATTAATGCTTTCATTAATCCAAAGCCGCTTCGATTCCTGGCTTGAAATTTCGAATAGTCAACTGAATATTGTAATCATCCAACCGTAGCGCCCATTCGAATAACGTGTGTTAATTCTGTAGTTGTCAGTCCTCTCCAGTGTGCTTGTAACACAAAAATATGACAGGGCGCACATTTACGCAGAAGGGAGATCTTTTCCGTCATATTGCGATATTACTATTGCGTTTTAAATTGAAGACATGTTTCTATTTCAAATGTTCATCTGCTTATCCCATAAGGGAGGGACATCGGATAGCCACTCATGAACATGAAAGTTGGCCTGGAAATGTGTTGAAAATTGCTTAACCACCCGAGGTCAGACAGATATATATGTATATATATTTTTATTTCAATGTAGCTCTCGCACCCTTTGTTTAGGTATCTTAGAAGAGATCACATACAGCATTGCGTCCCCAGTAATGTGTCCAGCGGTCTAGCTACACTTCCCCTTTCCTTCGTTTATGTCAACAATACCGCTATCAAGTCAAGACCGACAAACAAGTCTCTGCCTACAGGAGAACTCCTGATCGGGACGAAGTCTTATAAGCAGATCGTGTCTTACTTCACGACAAACACCATGACCCCGGATGATATACACGAACTCGGATTTAAGATGCTGAAAGAACTTTATCCCCAGGTCCGTGTGATGTGATGTTCAAATTTGTGATTATGAATTGTTGTAATAATAACAATAATAATCATAATAATAATAATGATGATGATGATGATGATGATGACGAGAACGAGAATGATAAGTTCATAACGATAATAGCGCTGAGTGGCTCTCTGTCGAAATACCATAATTGCATTTATTCATTGGCATGAATTCAATTGGTGTAAAACTATTTAAAAAAAATTGCAACGTTAGCCACCGGCTATATTGAAAGAGTCTATATTTCCTAATCTTCCTGCTTAGGTACTGGAAGTGGCAAGGTTGGTGACTCGTGAAACAGACAACGACACAGCCAAAGAGCAGTTTATCAAGAGAATGAACCATTCAGATATGTACTTCATTGAGGAGGAAATCCCAAAGAACGAGTCAGACGAAAACGCGCATGTTCTGTGTGGCGATGTGGAAGGAGCAAAGAAATATTGTCCAACCAGATGGCGGGCGCTTCAAAACTGGTTTGATGAAGCCCAAATGGTCAGTAAAGTAGACCAAATTATAACTTTAGATTATCTTGTTATTGTGTTACATCAGCAACAACAGCAACTCTATTTACTCTTGGACTTATAATTTTATATATATATCACACACATACTAAAAACAGTAGACATATTGAGCCTGGAGGCTAAATAAGTTGAAAGTTTACGAGTTAGCCTCCAGTTAAATAAGTTTAATACAGAATACATCAAAGAGAACAGAACTAAAAAATTAATAAATAAATAAATGTCAAAAGTGGATTTTAGGACAAGGTTTAATAGTGTTGAAACAACGCTTAGCAACCTTTATTCTCTGTTATCTGTCATTTTACGATGAAAATGTCTATATAGTGTTGTTAGACGACCAGCAAAGTATAGGCCATCTTTAAAAGCTTCAGTAAATCATCTTCCACAAATTGCACTGCCGAGACCTTTGACCAATCGGTTTCTTGTTAATGCAATCTGAATTTCAAGACTTATGTTCATCCAAATTACTTAAATAAGAGTAAATTTCACGTTTTGTCATCCTCATGGCTAAGGTATGAATACATATATATCAGCAAATCCACAAGTGGCGAGTTATCAAATCAAGGTTATGGTATCTCTAATTATAGATACATCAGAGTTCTGCCCTTAAATCATATGAAACAGACTTCGCTCTAGGCGTTTCTTTGATTATTTTTCTCAGGCTTTCAGTTTACTGGATCCCAAGACGATTAAAATGTTCCATTTCAGTGGTGCGAAACACACAACGCCCAACTGTCCAATACAAATGTATCCGGACTTCAACCCCTCTGGTGGGGCGAACTATGACGACGGTGGCGCGCAATGCAAAAAGAACGCGCGTTACAATGTTCCGTTCTTTTCCGCGAGACCTGGGCCAAAGTACGAGGAGTGGAGTACCAACGCGCACGAAGGAAGGCCCGGGCACCACACACAAGTAAGCGCAAATGTTGTTGACATACAGTCAGTCAGTCAGTCAGTCAGTCAGTCAGTCAGTCAGTCAGTCAGTCAGTCAGTCAGTCAGTCAATCCGTCAGTCGCAGTCAGTCAGTCATTCAGTTATTAGGGACTTTAAGATACGCTTCGGCGAGGCGTTTATCTCGCGACACTCATGCCATAACGATGTAGGGGAACGGTATGTGCAGCCTCTACGTGTCTTTACAAAAATGACGTCGTTCAAAGAAACCAGAGACTTTATTCTACTTTCCTACGAAATAGTCTTCATTAATGACGAGGATTTCTTTCTCCTACAGCCGTGTTACACCGATACAAAGTGCTAGTTCAACATTGCACATGTTCGTAAAACGTTACTATTTATTTCGGTAAGCTTATATATAACTTTTGATTCTGAAAAAAATGCATTTTGAACGGCAATGAACAATTATAGCTCACCTTAGTAACTACGAAGCTTTCTTATCCGCAGCTGTGCGGCCCAATACTAAAGACTCAATCGATCATCGCGACTTAGCTGTTAAAATCGTTCAAAATGAAATGTTTTGTTAGCGAAGAAACAATGATCTTCGAAAGCACTTTTGTGATTGAGTAATTTATCTTCAAACTAGCTATAGGCTGTTCAAACAGTGAAAAAGCGTAAAATGAGAAGGAAACAGTAGACTTACACTCATATAGTGAGGAGCACGTGAACTGCCGGGGTCCGTCCGTCCGTCCGTCCGTCGATAAGTCAGCTAGCCAGTCAGTCTGTCAGTCCATCAGTCTCTTGGGCTGTCAGTCTGTAAGTCTGATAGTCTATCAAGCAGTGAGAAAGACAAGCAAACAGACCGAGAGATTGTCAGAAACGGAAAGAAAAACGGAAAGAAAAGAATCGACACGCGTTACAGTAGAATTTCATGGTTCTAATTAACAATTGGTTCATGCTTTAGCGTGCACTATCGAGTTATGGAGCACGCGGGAAGTTTGGAGAGCACGT
>OMLO01001608.1_pt1 | contig 17584 bp, 18 predicted proteins | sample 1674811 | NCBI WGS metagenome assembly OMLO01 (sample SAMN06265003, study PRJEB25207) | coral metagenome | isolation source: Coral host | place: Mexico:La Bocana,Puerto Morelos, Mexico | collected 2008-11-13 | reverse complement strand
CTGGGCGAAATATAAAGAATTTTGATTTTTCATCATGTGCCACTACTCGCTCGGTCTTAGTGGACATTCGCTCTTAAGTACCTTTTCTAGACTGGAACTGTTAACTAAAGTGATTTATGGTGTGCTCAGCTGGTTTAAAGTGATTAAATACCTCTTCTAGATTGGTACTTTTATGTGATTTATGGTGTACTGTGCTGGTTTAAAGTGATTAAATACCTCTTCTAGATTGGTACTGTTAGGTGAAATATGGTGAACTAGTACTGTGCTGGTTTAAAGTCATTAAATACCTTTTCTAGACTGGCACTGTTGTATAATTTTAATTATTTAAGAAATAGAAAACATGTTCTCTTTGTTTCTATAGAGTTATAGAAACCCAACTTTGTTACTTTGGGAGAACAAGAAATGCTGTGGGAACACGAAAAATAGGCGAGTGTTGCCACAGCATTTTTAGTCCTCTCAAACTTTCACTTGTGTTTCTAAAACTCGATAGAAACACAGAGAACATGTTTTGTATTTCTTTTAGAAAATACCATGATGCAAAAAGAAAATCAACTTGTTTACTTTGATCATCAAAATGTAAATTCTCTTTGCTGGCGACATCATTACTTAAACAGCTTGTGCTAGTTCTATGTTTCTATTGAGTTATAGAAACACGGTTTTAAACCAATCAGTGTGTGTATGTTAATTTTGCTTTGGGTTTTTTTCTAAGCACTGTTAATACATACCCAAATAATACAAGTCATGTATTATTGTAGCGGTGAACAGTCTAGTTGCAAGGGGCTTTTTTGTTGGTTGTAGAGTTCTAACCAATCTGCTGTTATATTTTCTGTTAAGGGTGACAGCAAAAGTGGACAAGATGAAGATGTTTGGTACTGCTGCTGTTGATGATGGAAAGATGCCACTCATGATAACATCACAGGATGAAAAATCAGGTATTGACAAAGGACTTCTAATATTGAAGGCCAACATATAGCACAAAATCCCGAATTAAAAATTTGATATTAAAGGTTTGGAAACAGTTTGTTTAGTCTTAGGTGCTTTTTCAGTTATTTCATATTGCATTAATCCTTAGTTCATTGTTATGATTAAGCAAGGCATGTTCATGTGAGTCATATTTGCATTCTTCACTTGAATGCCTTGTGGAAAAACCTGAGGAAGTTAAATTATATAAAAGGACTTACTGTCTGCTTAGTTCAGTTTTTCTCAGGAAGTTTTACCTAGTGCACACAAACCAAAAAAATAATGGCAACATCAGCTGCTTGTTTTTTGTTTCCACAGAAAGTCAGCTTGCCCTTTTTAGGGCTTCCTTTGAGACTAATCCTTTAGATGGAAAGTGTGACCAGAGAGCTGAAGTATCCTCTCAACCAGTCCAAGTCATCTATGATGCTGTTAGTATCAATTTGTAAAAATAATTGGACTGATTGGAGTACAATTCAAGGAGTAATCATGTGAGTAATTTCAAAATTGGACGAGTGCAAAGTGCAAGGCTGATTTGAAATTATGAACAATTACTCCTTGAATTGTACGACACAAGGTCCAGTTACTATTTAATCATATCCATAACAAATTTCGGAATTTAAAATGTCTTTTGAGGACTTATTTTGAGTGAAAATTTCTGTAATGCTTTTTGTTAGTTTTGAAAACTGTGGTAAGCAGTGAAAGGGAAGCCCTCTGTACTAGTAACTGCAATGGTAGTATTCAATGTTGGTAATAATGATGTGAAAGGAGATGTGAAAAAAAAAATCTTTGGGGTTACAAAACATCAATACAAATTAATTTTGATAAGAGAAGCATACATGTTTTTTGTTGATGCAGTGTTTATCCTACATTTTTGTCAAAAGATATAAACATGGTCTTATTCTGAATTTCCAAGCACTTCAATATTAACTTTCTCTTTGTATTTTTTTTAGAACACAATACAGCATGTTGTCACATTTTTTCAGCCTCCAAAAGATGTTCATCTTCAAGAGTAAGTGCTACACCGATGAGTCTTTCAACCTATAGAAAATCTATGTTTCTGCTCCCATGGCCAAATGATATTTTGCTTTTAATTATTGTCACATGTTTCATGTGATCGAGTTTCAAACCCATTCTTGGACACAACTAAAATAAATTTAATAAGCAAATAAAATGCAAACTGCACAGGCAAACATGGCAATAAAACGCATGTTGGAGTTTAAAAACAAAATTCTCTTCCTAGACGTTTCATAATATTATGTTCTCACATCATAAGTTCCTCAGAAGTGACTGTTTGGAGTAGAGATAACAACCAAATTTAAATTTAAGATAAGTACGTAACTAACAATAATAATGACAGAGGCTGTCAATTTGCATTTACAAGGTGCAAACTAATTATCATTTAGGGTGAGTTTCAACATTAATGATGTTCTGAACAGGCAGCAAAGCAACTTTGCAAAGAATCCAACAACCACAGTCCCCAAAAAGTTAATAATCTTAGTTTTCCTTAGGGAAGGCTAGTTGTTGAGACTGCCAGGATTTCTACATCCAAAAATCAAAACATAGATCGCATGACAGAAAAACTGAACTTTTTAAAGTGACCATACTGTAGGTAGAGGTCTTGCAGACCATGCCACGTTAACGTTTTTTGCAGTAACCCAGCTTGATGACAATATAAAAAAAATGCTGTGTTATAGTGTTTTAGTGTTAATGAATATTTTATGGTGCTTGCATGCTCTCTTAATGCTTGTATCTTAGGCTGTCAGCAGCAGCATACTCACGCCTGGAAGATATAAAGTCAGTGTCCAAAGCAAGCTTATCTTATGCCATTGAACATCACAAGGTATAATTAATCATGACAATGCAAATGAGTTTATGAAAGACCATGCATTGAAACTATGACAATTGCAATGTTCAGTGCATCTCTACAATACCTGTGTGAGGCATTCAGGGGCAAGGAGATGGTATAAGCACATCTGATAGTTGTGTACATTCTAGAATTAGTGTTTCTTTTGGGACACTTTAGTATGGATTTGCTACACAGTCATGCTCATAATGAAGGTTTCTGCAACATCATTGAACTAGAAACATCGCTACTACATGTACCCCTGGATGCACTGCTAGTCCACTGCAGGTTATACTGATTTTGCCATTATCTGTACATCAGCACCCATTTACACCAAATGGTTGCATACTGTTACTCTTGCATACCCATAAATTTCTATTATAATTACTAGTTTTAGATCTGATCCTGCTTCATAGTTTGAAGCCATTAGTTCCAATTTTGAGTTGTTATAAGCAGACCTTGATGCATTATTAATAACTACTGAACTTTTCTGTGAATTATGTAAACTGTCAGTGGTATCTGTTGTTCTTGATGACTTTATGTCAATAATGTGCCTTTCTTGTAGATTACAGATGTAAATGTTGATTGTAAGTCTCCATTTATCATCATACCTGAGGGAGGCACCTATACGAAGTAAGTTAATTGAACTCTTTGCTCATAAGTCATTTGCTGTGGTGGTATTTAGTTTACAAATACTTGAGACCCTTTGCAGTGTTCTTAACAGGGATTGACATCTTCTTTTGCCTCAAAAAAACCAGCAAAATGTGCATAGTCATGTATGCTGTTCAAGTTTTTTATACAATTGACAATAAAATATAAGAAAATATTGTTTAATTTCATTACTGAACTCCTCCATCTGCAGGGAATGCCAAAGAACATTATTTTCTCACACACCCCTGGTAGCCATGTCAAGCTGACTGCCACAACCTGACTTTTATTGCAACATCAAAACTATTACAAGTAGGATTGCACTAAACACGGAAATAATGGAAAAAGTTCAAGGTTAATACATTAGACTGGATTTGGCTTTGGCTGGAAGACTTTCAGCCAATACCATCATGGCTCAAATGACCAATCAGTTTAAATGAACCAGACATATAACATCATCGCCTGACAAACACTGTTCACTTGACTCTGAAGATGACTTCCGCTCAGGTAGTCGAAACATCAGTCACCAACAACAGTTCTTTTCAGAACTGCCTTCACCCGGACGATCACACTATACGAACTAATAATTACTTTATTTTGTCAATGTCTTCTAGTGCTTTTGCACTAATCGGGGACACTTTCCAAGCTAGAATTGGGATTTGGAAATGTTGGTTTTTGAGGAGAGGGGAAAACCGGAGTACCCGGAGAAAAACCTCTCGGAGCAGAGAAGAGAACCAACAACAAACTCAACCCACATATGACGCCGGGTCCGGGAATCGAACCTGGGACACATTGGTGGGAGGCGAGCACTCTCACCACTGCGCCATCCCTGCTCCCCAACATGTAGCATAATAAACTTTAATTTGCCATGTCAACAGGTCAAGCAACGTCTTGGTGATTGACCTTGGACAACTGAAAATTACTAGTGACCCAGAGCAGGAAAGGATTGTGTCCACAAAGGTAGCTCATTTTAATTTGTATTTGTAGACTACAGTACTGTGAAAAAGTATTGAGAGTGAATAGTATGATACAATACAAGATACATGTACGATACGATACGATACAAGAATGATGAAAGAAGTATTTTTGTAAAGAAACAATCTAAGTACACAATGCAAGTCTATTGTAAGTACAATTTGTTGCACTGTACTGTAATTACAAGTTAGAACTCTGATTTGCAAGTAGAAGGACTATTTACCTGCAAATAATGTATCTGTATTGTGTATGTGCTCCACATACACAAGAAAGAAGAGAAAGGAAGAAAAAGAAAGGAAGTTCAAAACATTTGATGGACTTTTTATTGGTGAGGTAGCTAAAGACATTTTGCTTTCTTGGTTTAGAAAACTTGAAATTTTAACATTGCGAGATTGAATTAATACGTCCAGTTGGTATGAAATACAGACCATTATTATGGGAAGCAAGGTTAATCAATTTTAGCATTCCAGCCTTGTGTTTTCTCTGATTCCATGTTAATGTGCCATGAATTGTATCACAGCACAGTTATTTTTATATTATTTATTAACTCTTCTTAGGACCTTAGCATGGAGGATTTGGAATCAAAGTGTTATGACAAGTTTGATTTTAGACTTGAAAACCTTCAGATTCTCATTGCAAAAGCAGGTAACAGTGGCTTTTCCTACACTTCAAAAGTATACATGTGTTTTGATTGCTTTGAATATGTGGATCTTCTGAAACGTTTGCATTTGTTTTTCCAGATCTTGTAACAGAATACTCATCTCCTCATGGTTGAGCAGAATTTATTGCAAAAAATTATTCAAGTTATCACCGAATTCTACCATAATAGCTTGGCTGTTTTCAAGTAAAAATGTGGTTTTCTTCTTGAGTAAGTTACCTGGAAATTTTATCTTTTTAGGCGAAGACTGGCAGACTGCGAGGAAGGATGTCAAATCCAAGATGCATATTCTGGATCCCATGGGAATTGATATGAAGCTTCAGAAGGCATTAAATCCTGATGATATAAGGCTTGCACAGTAAGATTGAGTTGTTGTTGCTGTGGATTTTTGTAGTTAGGGGCAAGCTTGGGGCCTTTAAAATCCACTGTCCTTTTCAGTTCAAACACTTTCAGATCATTTTATAGATTGATAATCGTTTTTTTTTTGTGTGTAGGATATTGTTTTTTAGAGAAAACACTGTCTCCTAACTAATGTAGTTATTAATTTAGCAAGATGCAGGAATCTTCAATGTGTTTACGTGTATGCTAATCTCGTGTTAGGTTAATTATTTCATAATGAGGAGTTGTTATTGGTAGTTAAGTTCTGTGTACTTTAACTTTCAACAGGATCAAAGTTTCTGGAAGTCTTCCTTCTGTTAAAGTGCATGTGTCTGACAAGAAGCTTAATCAAGTTATTCAGGTAGGGCGATAACACTAGCTCACCACTTACAGATATATTGAAGTTGGTATAGTAGTTGTTTTCCTTATAGTGGTCACCAACTATTATATAAGAACAAACTAGACTACGTTTCATACCAGAATAATTTTTAATCTTTGTTATATTTATTTATGCAGGTTAATTTTCTTTTAAATATTTTTTATTGATTTACAAACATGTATTACAAATGTTATTGATATTAATGATAATTACATAGTTACAAATAAAAAGTAATAACTAAGAAAATGATAACAACAACAACAACAGAACAAAACAAGAGAACAAAAACAGAACAAAGACGGCTAAGTACAGAGATGGCATTTCCACTAACAGGTATTGCATTAATAATTATCGAAACCATTTATCAGCTTCTCCCACTTTGTAAATGAAAAAGTAGTTTGTTTTTTTCCCTGGCAGTATGGAGCTCGATATTGGATACACATTTTGTCTTTATGACACAGGTCATGTCATCTGCAAACAAAGACAGTTTTATAATTTCTTCTCCAATTTGAAGTCCCTGAACACCACTATGATCCTGCCTTATTTTTATAACTAAACTCTCGAGCGCTAATATGAAAAGGTAAGGAGAAAGTGGATCACCCTGTCTGACTCCTCTACCTAATGAAAGGGACCAGTCGTAAAGCCATTGTTCATTACACAGCTGGATGCATTTTTGTATAGAATGCGTATCCAGTGGATAAAAGATGAGCCGAAGTTAAAATTGTGTAAAGTTCTGATTAATAAATGGAAATTCAATTTATCAAAGGCTTTTTCAAAGCCGATTGCGATCAGAATTCCCGTACAGCCGTTTCGTTTAGTATAATCTACGATATCGTCAATCGTTCTAATTGCATCAAATATGGACCTACTTTTAATAAATGAGTTCTGATTGGAATGTATTAATTTTGGCAGGACCTTTTCCAAATGCTTTGCTAAAATTTTAGAAACAATTTTCGCGTTGACATTAATTAACGATATAGGTTGCCAATTTTAAATTAGCCTTTTATCTTTCCCTTTTTTCTCAATTAAATTAATTGTGGCCTGTTTTTGTGAGTTTGAGAGTTCCCCGAACTCATAAGAATAGTTGATGCAATCAACTAAACTGAGGTCTTCCAATCAAAGACCAAAAAGCCATGTAAAATTCTATTGGATCTCTGTCTTATAATGTGATCGGATCAAATAAAAAACCTCAAATTTACTTGTTTATTTATTTAATAATATTTATTTACTCAGTTCAATTACCCAGCTGATCACAATATTAACATGATATATAATATGGTCAATCCAAAATGTTGTTGTAAGGTCTTTATGACTCTCAAGGTCTTTATGATAATATGACTCTCATATGGCAAATATGTAAACCAGTTAGTAAAAAATGTATTTTCTTTACTCTGAAGAAAATTTTAAGTGTGATTATGTTACATTTGTATTCTTTCACTTAATGAGACTGGTAATGTTTGTGTAACAGGACTTCTAAGAATCAGTATAAGTTATGTTGAAGCAGTGTCGCTTAATGATGTATTCTCTGTGATCTTGTTATGGAAACACACAATCATGTGCTACTCAAATTTAATCTCTGCAAGGCAGAGCATGAAAATGAGCCAGGGAAAAAAGCATGACTGGTTGCAATGAGAGACATGTAACTGCCAATGGGCTCGGGAATTTTTCCTTTACGAAGTTAATTTCTTGTTTTTTTTTTTGTTTGTAGCTCGCCACAAGCATCCCAATACCGGTAGTTGATACAGGGATGGATCAAACAGATGCCAAGCCAGTGGTATGTTTGAAATGTTGTATGTTTTGGTCAAAATAAGAAGTTTAATTGGTGAAATACATAACAGGCTTTTGAATGGATTCAACTCAGTGGCTGTGCGGTAGGTGCCCCGCTTCATTTAAGGATGTCTTTGTATCAAATGGGCCAAAAAATTGTCAGAGGTGCATGCGTTTAATGGTGATCTTGACTCCCTGGGTTACAGGCACAATTCAACGTTTTGACCAAAAGGGCAGTAATTGACATAGAGAAGTTATAGGCATTTTCACAACTCAGGCTGACCTATGCAAACTTTGTAAATAGAAAATAAACTACGGAAATTATCCTGACAATGTTCCAGTTACATTGTAGAACTTCATTTTTTATTTGATGACTTTGTTGCAAGAGTACGTGCAAAACATGTATACAGTTAGTTTTATGATTACAGAAGATTGCATAGACTCAAAATTAACTACTGTTTTTACTGAAGTATTGTCCAGAACAGAATATCTTATTCATCTTTGGAGTAGGAAAGTAATTGGTAAATAAAAGGTGAATGATGTTTTACAGGATATTCCTGGTGATGATCGCCGATATGCAACAGCTCATAAGGATGTAACAAGTTTTGGAGGTCTGCAGTCTGATACGTCAGAAGAGGGAGAGAAAGTAGAAGAAGAGATGTTCATGACTCCTCCTGAGTCACTTTCAGGGTATGGACTGACTAATATAATAAAGCTATTTGATACTGGAATTGCCATTTGTTTGCCAAGTTAGCCAAAGAGGTCACTTCTTTATCTGTTTGAGTGAAACAGAGAGACCCATTGACCTGTCATTTTCAAGGTCAATGTTGAAGAGATTTTCAAACGAAACCTGTCTCCTTGTCCAGGATCAGTGATTTACATGCAGTATAACCATACAGCATATTGTCTTAGACATGTAGTTGCTTGCATGCACTTTGATGCACCCAAATTGCATCTAAGTCTTGCAAGGCTTTGATTTCAAGTCACTAATCTTCATTGTCTCGTCTGAGACATAAGGCCATCCTGACTTTATCTCTCTACTTCTTACGGTCCCTGGCGATCTTTCCAAGCTCTGCCCAGGCCAAGCCAACCTCTTTGAAGTCTGCTGTCATAGTTCTCTATCGGGGAGGAATAGCTTCTGTTCAGTTACCACTCTGTTTGACTGGGATCTAATGTTGATGCAATTCAGTTGACTTTTAGAGCCATACATGTAACTGATAGTATAGTAATGTATCTGTTGCCTAATTTGGGAAAAACAGACCAAAAACAGGTCATTTGTATGGGAGCACTTTCCACTTAAGGTTTCTTTAAAATCAAGAACAGAGATATGGCATTGGTACACCACATGCCTTTCAACTATTACTTTTAAACCCTGTCAATGTTTCTTCATCTTTCTTTCAGTTTTAACTGTGATCTTTCTGTATTTGTTGATCAGGGAGTCCAAGGTAGAGAAAGCTAAACTAGTTGCAAAGGAGGCCTTGGCAAAGCAAGTTAAAGTCTCACTTAAGTTTGAGATAGAAGAGGTAAGTGTGAATATAACATTCCCAGGCATTTAGTTACAGCAAGAGTTTGGACGTAAGAACGAAAGCATGTGAAAACGTCGTTCTCATTGTATGTTATTTGGGTGGCAAAAGATTACATGCATTTAAGCATCAAGGAAGTGAGGGTATAGGGAGAGTAGTATTCTAGTTTCTAGAGAGTGTATTAGGTCTCTAAAAAATGCTTTGTAACTTGTATGTGTGACAGAGGCCTTGAAACCCCAACATAATGTCTGCTAAGCAAGTTTGGTGAAATGCATGCCACTTTCTCATCCTCTTTAAGTACCCATTTTTGTACTCCTCTTCGGAATTCACTAAGACCTATTAGTATTCTACCCCTTTGCGGGACTCCTGCGTAAGAAATGCCATATGATGACAGCATTATTTTCAACACTCATAAAAACCAAGATACAAGACTTGCAAAGAATACTGAATTGTGTGGCAGGGCCTGTTAATGATACCTACTTATTACTTCCTGTCCTTAATGCATTACAGATTGAAGTTGATGTTGGCACTGTGGATAGCACAGGGAAAATGACACCTTGTCTTGTACTGTCCATCAGAGGCTTGGGTACAAATGCCATTATGCATCCTTGGGACCTTACAGCAAGTGCGTCATTGTCCTCCTTGGCTGTAGCAGATGTGACCTATGGAAGCGAAAGAGGGCCTCTTTATCTTGTACAGACCCCTGTTGGAGCAGAACTGCTATCAGTCACATTTTTGAAGGTAGTAATTATATCTGCGTTAAGTGTTGTCGTTACACTTCTGGGTGAGTCCGAGTGTATCCTGAATTCCTTGCAAGTTTCTATTAACAAAGTTTGGAATATCATGCTGTTCTATATCATGGATATTCGGGATAGGGGGTGACGAACGAAGTGTGTTTGTCATTGTAGGGTGATGATCCACCTGTGTGCTTTATAGAAGTGGACTTTAGTTGCCCCATTTTTAACTTGGAAAATAGTGTTTTCCAAGTTGTAGTGGTGGAGTGATATCACTCTATCACTCCTTCACTGGGTCACTTCTTATTAGACATTTGGTCAGGCTTTTTGTCATATGACATGACTTTGTCGCTTGCTGGTGGTTTTCTTAGTTATCTTAAGTGATAACTAGGTTAAGCAAGCAAAGTGATGTCTTGGAAGCACTAGAGAAGTTGATAGGCCACTGTTCTCTTAACTTCTCTGCTCTCATAAGTTTTAAGGAGGTACTGGACTTGTTTTCTGTATTTCCAGTGAAGCGTTTTGCTTTATTTTTTGTAATGTAGGTTGAATCAGACCATCCTGAATACAGCTCAAAATTCAAGTCCACCCAGCAGTCTGTTGTTGTGGACTTCTCTTCATTGCAAGTTAAACTGCACCAAGAAGCTTTGCTCAACATCATTGATCTTTCGACGAAACTGCTCCCTCCCAGGTGCCGTATTTTAATTGTTTTGCAACCACACTAACCTGAGAAGTATCATATTCCTATTGTGCCAGGGAATAGTATTGGGACAATGGCACAATAATATCTTTTGTTTGTTGCTTTGTCAGTGAAGAGAGCCCACCTCTCCCTGGAGTCACTGGTGACAGCACAGAGCCAGAAGGAAAAGTTGGTGATGAGCAATCTCAAGCCATTGTACCAAAACGAAAGAAGAAAAAAGATGAAAAAGACGAAATACAGATTGAAGTGACAGCCAAACTTGGAGGAATTGGGGTTACAGTGACATCTGTGGAGGGTGATTTTAGTCACATCATTGTTGGAGGTGAGTACTTTGCTCAGCTGACCTGTAGTATGAAAGTATTTTTTTGCAGAAACAACGAAAGTTTTTTTGCTTACTTCTCTTAATTCCTTGATGCAATGTAAAGAAGCGACCGTGGCAGGCAAAATTCCATCCAGAGTTACTGAATAAACCTAGGAAGCTAATCTAGCTGAATGACTGATATGACGAGTTGAAGTAATGCTGGGTGATAAGTATTTAGTAACTAACATTTATATTGCTAAATTAAATGTGAAACGAAGTACGAAAAACATATGGAATAGTATAGACAAGGATGTCTGGAATTGAAAAATTAGTGGGAATTTTCAGAATTTATAGATTTGGAGGACATTGCATTGCATTTCAAGATGATAAAGAGGTTTTAATTTTAACTAGTTACATTATTTTTTACGCTTTTTCATTATTTTGCTTGTGAAGGGTTGTCAGCTCACTGTGTTATCAGAGGTAGCCGAACAGAAGTTACAGCGAGGTACTGTCACTGTATAAGAGACATTTGATACTAATATTACTCATCTGCTTTTTATTCTTGATCTGGGTTGTGTGCTGGCCTAGTACGTGGTCAGCAGATCTGAGTTACGAATGTCAGATATGATAACTTAGTAATTAAGTTGGCCTTGGTCACTAAGTTTCCTCACCTTTACATAAACCATTTTTTATGGTTTGCACGGTTTCCAAAGTGGTTTATGTACCTGGGTTTCTGGATTTAGTTTTTGTTAATTTGGTAGATGTGCGGTTATTCTCTTGAGTGACCAGGTGTTTCAAGGGTGGATGTTTCCATGGAAAACCATGGGAAAATTATACTACGATCATGTTGGTGTTTGGGCTCTGACCTAAATTTATTAAAAGCTCTGATTGTTTTCTTTTTGTCTTACACTAAGTTGTGAAACATTACTTCTTGTTGTGATCTTCTCGTTATCTTTGCTTCATTTCAGTATGAGAAATTTGTCAGTGTTGGATAGTACCCCTGGCGCTCTGTATCCAAAGATTGTGTCCATTGTGAACCAGGAAGTGTTTAGCCTTCAGGTTTGGAAAATATGCATAATTATCACATGATAAGGTAGTCTTTAGCTAAATCCGAAGGCTGTGATTGGTTCTTTCTTGGTCAGGATTTTACCATACAAGCCGTTTCTATGGAAGTGGCTACAAGGCCTTTTCTTTTTGTTTTCAAAAGCGCTCAAATTCAATAAACAAGCATGGTTCGAGTGCCGTGTAATAAACCCCTTACACCTAGCTTGCATGAGCCGTACTGTGGAGCTGCGCTCGGTCGGTACTGCCACACCCTCGGACCGATACTCCCCACTGCAATCGTCATAAATATTGACATCACCGTTGTTACTGGTCAAGCAACAACGAAGGGTGAGAGTGGCATGGGTGGCTAGGCAATTTATATCTTGCTCTTTAACTCTATCCAATGTTATTTTTCACAGGTTGTTATCTTCAATGAGGCAACATCTGGTAGAAACTTTAGGGACATGGATGCTGTTGACGTAAAATTCCAGATGAAAATCGGTTGTATTAGAGTTGTTTTCCTCAACAAATATGTGATGAACCTCTTGGTAAGTGTCAGGGACTAAAAAGTAATTGTTTAAAATGACTCTTGCGGTGAGGTTTAACACTGGGGACAAAGTGTACATCATTTTATATCATGTTTTAGGTTACTCTTGTAAAAGATTTCCTTCCTTTACATTTCTATCAGGCCTTTTTGAAAAAGTTTCAACAGGCAAAGGATGCCATGGAGTATGCCAGAAAAAGTGCAGCTGAGTCAGCCACAGCTACAGTAAGTCACCAGACACATAGCCCATTGGATAAGTTTCCAAAACGTTGCACAGTATCAAAACGTTTGTTTCCATTTTGTCCTTCCTTGCAGATTCAAAGTCTCCAAACTCAAAGCTCTAGAATAAGCTTGTCCGTATCCATCCAGGCACCCTTGATAGTCATTCCCGTCAGTTCACAGTCTCTTGATGCATTGGTTGCAAACCTTGGTCACCTAAGTGTGTCAAACACGTTCAATCTGACACATGATGGCGAGGATCCGAGTGGAAGCGATGCTGTTGTTGTTGACAACATGGTTGTGGAACTCAGTTCTGTGAAGTTGTTAAGGTCGAAATTTAAGACGTTTTACCTCTTAGTTTGAAATATTGTGTGGTGTCTCGTCGCGAGGAAACCTACTTATTACGAGTGTTAGAGGTATACATTTAGATTCTTAATTTGAGTAAAGCGATTTGGAACTCTTTCAGTATACTGGAAGAGGTGAAGAGTGCGCTGCTAGTTGCTGGGAGAGTGCTACAGGATTAGCCTAAGAAAGGGTGATCTGGAGGAACCTCGTTGAGGCCTCATGTGCCCCTATAACATAATGGGACTCAGTAAATTGGAACTCTGAGATGTCAAGATGTCAATTGTATCCAGAATCTGCGTTTGGCGATTTTTCTCTCATTGGGATTCGCTCCTAGACTAAACTATCAAAAGTTAAGTGTCTACTGGCCTCACGTTAGTAAAGTGTCACATAAACACAGTTTAAGGTGGCTTTTCTTAGAGACTTTTCTTTGGTCTTTTTTGCTGTGGATGGAAAAAGGATTAGCGCTTTGGAAATTTTGAAACTTTGCAATTGTCGTTGGTCTTATTTAGGGCTGTAATGACCGATGGAGAAAACATAGGAGCCACCCGTCTAGTTCTGGAACCTGCTAGTTTAGCAGTATGTGTAGCTCGCAACCTATCTCCTTGGTACCACGATGTACCCGACATTGATGTTCTAGGAAGGCTGCCTGCCGTGAAGGTAAGTTGTGTTTGTAAATAAGAACTGAATTAATTGTTATATAATAAGTCAAATTGTACACACATTTTGATTGGTTCTCATTTATGATCAATTGGAGGACAAACGCATATATGACGTCATTAACATTTTTGTTTTGTTTCTTTAAATAAAACAGTCCAGTAGATTCCATGTTGCCATGCGTCTGTTACGAAATACATAGAGACCACAGAAGACGTCAAAATGTGGCCTCATATGCATATTTTTTGGCCTTGCCACATTTTGACATATCAATCGTGATCTGTTACTAAAGAGATGCTCCCCAATTTGTTAACCTCTGTCTAGTGACAACCTTGCTTGATGTCTTTGATGTTTTAACGTGTTTGATGTTTTAACGTCTTTGATGTTTTAACGTGTTAAACACGTCTTGTAGATGTGTAGATGTGCATTGATGTCTTTGATGTTTTAACGTGTTAAACACGTCTTGTAGATGTGCAGTAGAAGGGCCGCAAATCCTATAATTGTAAGCCTTCCCTGCAAATATTCCAGTAGGTTAGCACATATCATTAACTGGTAAGCAGCGATCCAACAAAATTAGGCTGCAAGTTAGCTGATGTACAAAGAATTATGTTAACAATACTTGCTACAATCCTATTTCGGAGCTGATCACTCACAGAAAACCGGGATAAGTACACATATTCTGTAGAACCAGAGAAACTTTAAAGTACTCAGATTTGACTGCATTCAAGCTTATCAAAATTGCTGGATATTTCCATTTTAGTTGTGTGCTGGTGAAGATGACATCAGAACTATGCTTGGGATATTGTTTCAGAATCTTAGTGAAGGTGTTTCTTCTTCCCAAGCAGGTAAAACATTTATTTGTTGCAACTGGATTACTCAGTTTAATTTGGAATTGTATTAAAACTGTTTTATATTACTTTTACTGCATGTTTTAGAACTATCCATAGCTGCGGAAGACATCAGTCCAACTGCCAAGGACGTGGTTGGTAAGAGTATTTTGCATTTTTACATGTTTTTTTTCTGTTTGAGAACCTTAAAACCATCTTTTTTTGTGTGTTTTCTGAAAATTACAGTGATGACAAAACTTGTTTGTTTGAAATGAAAAGGTAACCATTAGAGGTAGATTGAAGTCGCCTGGTAAGAACATTTACAGTAGGTCCTTGGCACAGTGAAGAAACGCAAGAATTTGTTAAGCTTCCAGAGTTGCTTGCAGATTCTGTCGTGTGAAATTCGGTAATGTGCGAGATTCTGTGCATCTAAGCTTTGTATTTATGACGTGAAACTTTTAAGCCAAAAAATAGACGCACACTCCGATGGTCAAAACGGATTGCATTATGACTACAGAAATCAAAGTTTTGTCTCACTTTGGGACACACACGCCCTCAACTTAAATACGTTTGACACCAGGCGTTTCTTGTTTCCAGATTTTTAGGTGAACTGTACATGATGCAGATTTTAAGATACCTTTACTACTTCTAAAATGAGTCTGTACAATTTTCAGATTCGGAAGTCACACCTCAGAGTCGCAATGTTACATCTTCAGTTTCAAGTGAAGATGTGTGGGACAGTGTTAAGTTTTCATTTGAGATTGAAGAGGTGTCTGCTGCAGTGTTCTCGAAGGAAACTGCTAAGGTGACTTATGTAATTGCATAATCATCATCTAATTGAAAACTTGTTAGTGGAAACAATTTTTTTTTTTGTGGAGTGTTGTGGTTTCTTGAAGCTTCTTGTAGCTTCTTGTAGCTTCTTGTAGCTCTGTGAATTTATATAAACTGTTAAATACCAAAACTCTCAGTGTCTCTTGAACAGGCCAATGGCAAGTAGTCCTTAAAAAAATCATTCAGATTAATGTGATGGGATGCTTTTGGGATTTGAATGTTTATGTTGTGTGACTGCAGAGAAAGTTTTTTGGCTTGTCTACATGCGTGTTTTTCATTTCTTTGACATTTTTCAAAAATCTCATTGTTTTCTTTTCTAGTTAAAATGAATGGTTTGAATGTTTTAGTCTTGCTATTAGCATCTTTTCCCTCATTGTTTTTTTTAATATTATTCCATTATTAGCCTTCAAGTAACAAGTCTTCCAGAGAGCCTGACTGCTGTCTGGGACAATTCTCACTTGTTAAATTGGCAGCCTCGGGAAAAATCAAGTCCAACTCCTCAATAAATGCTAGTGTTACTTTAGAGGGTTGTGTTCTTGATGACAAAAGACCACAAAGTGAACAGGGAGTTACAAGGTGAGAAACGGTGCAGGAGTCGTGCAAAGATTTATCAGACATGATGACATTGCCTCAGGTTGTCTATAGACACTTGGCGTAAATGGCGCCAATATTTTAATAACAATACTTACACATCTAAGCCTCATCTTCATGTGAAACTTCCTTTGTCTGGAAATATTATCAGGAGACTAAGGGTGTATAAAGCACGATTATTCAAATTTAGGCGGCATTTATACATAGTGTCGATCAAATCGAGGTGTCAGACATGGTCTATGCTTGTTTGGGACTATGGAAGCACTCGTCTGTCTGTTTGTGTTTCACGCCTTTTGTGTTCTCGTTATTTGCGACAGAATAAACCATGGTCCAGCCTTTTCTCTTTGTAAGAATGTTGCGTGATTGTCTTCGATAAGCCTACATAAGATAATATATTATATTTTACAGGATGATTGAGAGCTTTAAAGGAGGATCGAGTGAAGTAAAGAACATGATAGACATCAAGTTTGAACAGTCTGTCACTCAAGACAAAACAAGTATGCCTAATTATGTTGGTTGCTTTGTTGTTTTACGTTACTGTTTCGTTTTTTACCTTGTACATGCCATCAAGACTAAATTTAAAAACAATAAAAAAACAAAAGGAGAGTTATCAAATTATCATGTAGCTCATTTGTGTTGACTTATTTCTAGGAGACTTACCAATGAGATAAGATTTATATAACTGAGAGGGTCAATGATCCAATCAAAATGTCTTATAGCCTGTCCAATTAGTTCTAAGTACTGGACTGGGTAAAGTTTATATATTGGTTATTGACTAAGCGTGAGAAAAATTTATCATGTTTTGGTGTTTTATCCCATATAACAAATCCTTTATTGACCGTGCTTGTTCGGTCAAGATGGCTGGATATTGGCCAAGTTCTTTTTTTTGCGTGTTTTTGAGGCGAGGTTTATAAACACGCTAAAAAAGAACGAGGCCAATATTGTAGTGTTTTAACATTAGTTTGTTAGTTTTGTTTGCGAAACCAGTACAGCATACTGTGCATTGTGGGGGCCAGAAACATTAGAATTTATACAAGGTTTTCTTATCAAAGCATGAGCTAACCATTGGCATTTTTCTTGATCCTGTGTTTAGTTTTGATGGAAATACATAGTTTCCGTGTGATAGTTAACCTGGAGTTTCTCTTGGTTCTGTCTAACGTATTCACGTCGGCATTGGCCAGTGACGAGTCAGTAGCTAGTACACCACTGGCTCTTCAACAGCCTTCTCCAGCAATAGTCCCTAAAGGCAAGCCTGAATCCACAGTCAACACTACTGACGAAGAGCCTCCACAAATTACTGTCCAGATCTCGATCAAAGACCCAAAAATTGTCTTATTAGCAGATGCAAAAGACAAGAACACCAATGCTTTGTTTCTAGAGGTGAGAAAACTTCACACAACAGCTAGCAATTAACGACATTAGTCTCCATCTGGCTTACCAAATTAAAAAAAAAGTCAAATCAAATACTAATACACATACATTGGAGTTCTATCGTCGCAATAATTTTTGACTAGCATTCTTTGGTGTTTGTGTGTAGGTGTTAGTGGAATATACAGAGACCTCATTGAAAGAAAGTGAAGCTCAGAAATAGGAAATCATAAATAAATAAAGCAATTTTTTAAATTGTATTTTTAACTGGAGGTGTGACACGAATTCAAAGAAAACT
>OMLO01001607.1_pt1 | contig 17584 bp, 8 predicted proteins | sample 1674811 | NCBI WGS metagenome assembly OMLO01 (sample SAMN06265003, study PRJEB25207) | coral metagenome | isolation source: Coral host | place: Mexico:La Bocana,Puerto Morelos, Mexico | collected 2008-11-13 | reverse complement strand
AGCTTAAAAATTTCTAACCTCTTCGATCGTCTACACGATCCACAGCCGAGGACGGAGCAGTTGACTCCTGGCATCACCTATCAATTCTCTTCACACAATATTTCTGTTATATTATTTCAAGATCACCAGTAAAGCAAGAATAAACTCCCACAAACTCGGTCAAAAGCTACCCGCTGCTCGCCATTTTGATATTCGCGGTCACGTGACATGCCATAAACCAAAACAAAGAGTTCTTGCTTTGAAGTCCGCCGGCTTTCATAACCAGTCTTCCTCTATTAACTCTGATAATAATAAACATTAAAATATCTTATTATCTTAGGTTTAAAATATCTTGTTGGTTACTATTCTTCGGATGAAGTGCCTTCAGAGAAAACAATAATATAAGACTTACCATACTGAAGCCAACATCTGCCATTCTTAACACTCGGCCATCATTAGCCCCTGAGCCTGTCACAGCTACAATCTCTCCAGCAGGTTTAACATGACTCTCCATCATCCTTCTCACTAATGTAAATTTATCTAAAGGTGTGGATCTTGCCAGGACACACAGTTTGGGCCATATAGCATTAAAACGGTCAGTATTAATCTGCAGATTCAAAAAATAAATTCAAGTTTCTCAATTAATAAAGTAGAAAGTTTAAGAGGACTTTTTAAAGAGTCTAAAAGGCCTGTATTCTTTTTCTTAACATAAATAATTAATTACAAGCAATGTCACTCAAATCGTTTTCCCCAGATGTTGAGTCTGATTGTGTAATTCCAAAAAATATCCATACCCCATGAGGCTCACAGATATTCTGAGGGTGTAGGGGGGGGGGTAAATTTCTTAAGTGTAGGGGGTGCACATAGAGTTTTCTTTGAAGAGGGTGTGAAATGCACAAACACTATCATACTTCTCCAAACAATTGGGGTGACTAATGCAAACCGAATAAAACGTTCCATCCATTGAAATAAGCAAAAGATTCTTTGTCACATATTTTCCATTATTGTTCCAACTTTGGAACAAAAAATTACAAGTAAAATTTAAGCCTGAAAAAAAAAAATCCTGGCCTGAACAGAATTCAAACCCTTAGCCTTTGCCATGCCAGTTCGGTGCTCTACCAACTGAGCTGTCAAGCCACCTGGGAGCTGGTCACATTGTGAGTTCGTAATATACCCGTAAAAAGTGGAGGATGCAAATGAATATATGTGAGATCATATATTTGAAGAAAGAAATGAAGACATGATTGCTTGTCGCAGTTATATACACAACTTAAGCAGTTGGGAAATCAAGACTGAACAGGACTTAAACCCATGACCTCTGCGATGCTGGTGCAGTGCTCTTCCAACTGAGCTATTATAAGCACTCTAAAAATCTTTAAAACATGATAAGATATCCTTTGTTTTCAATAACTTGCCACAAAATCCAATCCTTGGCCGGTATTGTTCAGTTGAGATTCCCATAATTACTTTTCGAGTTTTGGTCATTTTGAAATACCTTAAACACCCGCAGATAAGCTGCACCTTTTTTCCAAAAATCGTTGCTCAAAATCGGGGGTGCGGCTTATCTGCGGGAACATTTTGAAAAGGTGCTGTAAATCCCTGTGAATTGACACTTTATGGATAAGTATGTCAATAAACATTCCATAAAACTACAAGGGAGTACTAGTCATTGCTTTTGCAAGCTTGGTGGCTCCTAAAAGAGCCGTTGATGATGTAAGTGTAAGCTTATTGTAGAGCTTACATTTGTCGCCGCTTAAAGCGTTAAACTTTCTTTGTTAGGAGATCCTTCAAGCGGTTTATGGTTGCTTTTCTCGAACAGGAAAACGTCACGCACCACGGAATTTCCATTACCCCGCAAAGCTGTTTGCAGCGTTGACAACGGCCAGTAACTTCAACAGATATCGATCCTCCACGAGCGAGAAAATACCACGCTATTCTCGAGTATTCGCGTGGTAGATGGCCCACTGTTTCCTCACCGTTTAGCACTTTGATGGCATAAAATTATTTGTCGAACTGATTATGTAACTCTCTTAGAGGAACAAATTTGTCTCCGACATTTGGCTCTCAATTTTGTTTAGCCATTGCGAGACAAGTTACAGAAACGGTGCCGATGACAGGGGCTCAACTCTTGTGGACAAATAAATGAATATATATGATAGTGCCATATTGTGGCTACACACTGTGTAAGCCACAAAAAACCAATATGATTCCTGCATAGTGTACCATTACTGTTCTGGAATTCATTTTTTCAGTCTCCAATGTTGTTTTCCATCAAAATAGCAAGAAACTCAAACTCATTGCAATCCTGGCCATTAGTGATTTCCCAGCAGTTCCTCTAAATATTTGAATAATAAGTATAGTTACCGTTTTATCAGGGTCTCTGATATATGAGTTGAACTCTTCTCCATCGTACACAAGGCTTTCATCACTGGGCTTGATAATGCCACATTTGATAGCCACAGACCTTGCAGTGATTACATTATCTCCAGTCACCATACGCACAGTAATACCAGCCTTCTGACATTGCCTTATAGCATATGGTACCTAGCAATAAATTACAAACTCTCAAGGGACTACTGAAAAAACATCCAAACCTTATTTGTCAAGGGAAGAGGAACCTTCCTTTAGTATTTGCAAATCTTGAAGATTATAGCCTTCATTTTTCTATTTCAAATGCTTAATTGATTTTTTAATAATATTCAAATATAAAACGTATAAACAGATAAAACCAATATAATGACATAACTGGCTTTAATGTACAAAATAGCTTTACTGGTTGTTCTATAACTCTAAATTTCATACATACGTAATTGTCTGAATAATATATCTAGTTTGTAACAAATGTCGGTGACAAACATTTGCAACAGGTGGTCTGTGAAGAAAACTTGCACTGTAAATACGAACTACTAAAACTTACACTCTGCATTCATAAGTGCCACATATAAAAAAAAAAATTGATATTCCTTGTTGCTGTTGTTATGTGTGAAGATACTTTCTAGTAAAACTGTCCCAATGAATTTTTGGAAAAAGGACTAACTCTGAACATCTTAAGCTTTGCTGTTTTGAACAGAATTCAACCTTCAAGGTAAAACTGATCTCCAAAATTTAGTGGTGGCAAAAGTGGTAGTAAACTGAAAAATGATGTTTCATTCAGCCATGCTGGCACCTGAAAGGCAAGTTTGAGCCTTACCTGTTCTCTGACTGGATCTTCAATGCCTACAACTGCCTGGAGTATCAGGTCTTGCAATATTTCTTTCTCCCTTTTATTCAGAAGTTTCTCACAATCTTTAAGAGACAAGAGTAGCGTTGGTATTAATTGGACAACATCAGACAGGGGCTTTTTAAGTTGGGAAAGTGGGAAGTAATCTAAGGCATTTTACAAACAGTTTTCATAAACTATAACACTTTTAAGCTCTTATTCCCATTGAGCAACAACACTTTTTAAATGCAGGCTTCCATGATCAATGTGCAAGAAATATTCTTCAGGTATCCTATCTTTCTGAGAAGCATAATCAAAGATGTCAAGTCTGAAAGTTGGTCAAAAGTCAATCAGTGCCTCTTCACACATGTATGCAATGTAAATCCTATCAGATTATGCTACATTATTTATGAGGATGACCGGGTCGGATAAAAAGTGCCCGGTCCATGAAAAATTTCTTTCCCCAAACAATGGGCTATGAGTATTTTAAAAAGCAAAATGACCGGGTTCTGAAAAAAGTCCTTTAATATTCTAAGAATAATACACGTCAACACTTCAGAGTATTGATGCTGTTAAATTAAATGTACTGCAGTTGTCTATATCAACTTTTTAATATTATATGAACAGGATATTTATAAATGAACCATACTATCCTCGTGCAATCTGTTCTCTCTTAAATTACAAATGCTAATCATAAATTCTCAGGAATTAAAACGATGTTTGCTTACTTTTCTGAATGTCAAATTTAACTTGGTAGTAAACTGAGGAACAGGTACCTCCAGCGTTATAAAGCTGAATGATATATTTTTAAGTCAAAAGCATCGAACCGACGTACTTGGCAGGCTGACTAACAGCAGTTTTGTTTCCGTGGCTTAGCTTATCTCTGGTGATTTTATAGTGATGTTCGCTTGTTTGAATCTTTTCTTTCTGTTAATCTGGGTTTTAGTACACTTAATAAAACATTACCAATTTTCTTTGAAATGAACGTTTTGTTTACATGCTTGACTGTAAAAAAACTATGCCCATATTTGGAAGAAATAAAGTTTGTATGCAAATTACTGCGTTTTGAGCGCGACAATGCGGAGAATGTGGCATTTATAAACGGACGACTTTTACTTGCATCAAAGTGACAAAGGGATTTGTCATTATAGAATTCATGGAGAGGAATGATAGAATCATCAACAATCATTTTCAACTGCAGCTTAAATTTCTGCCACTGAGGAAAAACATTTTGTAAATACGTTAATTTTTGTATTAAAACATGTAGGCCAGGTAAATTCAGAAACATTGTTTGGTTCCATTGATGAGTTGAATTTTACAGCTTCAAGGGCTATTAAAAGAACAAGTTTGTCACAAAAGTAATATCATGGCATTTTATACTGTTGCGTTGTGAACCAATTGCCGCCGGAAAAAGTTTATTAACAAATCTACACAATGTGTTCGTTAGACAGCTTTCATAATGTTACCATGTCATAATTTTGTGTCAACTTAAGTACCATTTCTATGCCATTGACTGGGCTTTGAAAAATTTAAAACGAGTCAGGATGGACTAAAAAATTCTGGCATGATACTACAACGGGTATTAGGAAAAAACAAAAAGTTATTTTCGATTACCCGACCCGGTCATCCCCATAAATAATGAACCGTCCCTTACGCATCATAGATACAATCACACATATACCAGTATACTACCTATCCATCATACAGTATAAAATGGAGTTGATGGGCCTACAATGTATACATACAGTGTATGGTTCACTCAGTTCATGATATTTGACATTCCCTTTTTGGTTTTCTCTTTTACATGTGTATTTGATGAGCACTTTGTTAAATGAGGAAGCATATTATACATTCTAAATGGCTGAAACTATCATTTGTACAATGGAAGGACAGAGCTGATGAACCTTTTGGTTTTAAGTGGCCAAAAGAACCTGTCAACGCTCTTGGTGTCTTTTTTTCTTACAACCAAGCAAGTGCTAACAGAGTGAATTTTGGTGAAAAATAAAATACTTAATATCAAGAAAATGCTTAACACTTGGCAACAGAGAAACCTAACCCTTTATGGAAAGATTAACATAATCAAAACACTCGGGATATCTAAATTTATTAATTTACTCAGCTTCAGTGCTCCCTGTCCCAGATCGCTATATCCAAGAAATAAACAAACTAATTTTCAACTTTATTTGGCAAGGGAAGCCCCCACAAAAGAAACACCATAATTGGAGAAAAGAAAGATGGCGGATTGAAAATGTATGATTTCAAGATCATGGAAAAAGCTCTCAAGATAGCTTCAAGACGAGTCACAAGCCTCCTGGAAAATAATTCCTAACAAGCTCTTGCACAAATATGGTAGTCTTGCCTTAACAAAATGTAACTTCGCAACAAATACACTAGACCTTGATGAAACAATTCCCACATTTTATAAGAAAATGTTAGGCTATTGGTGCGATTTCAGATTTCCAACGGACATTGATCCCAAAACAAATCCTACAAATGAAATAGTGTGGAATAACAGGAAAATTCTTGTTGGAAAAAAATCAGTTTTTTTACGAAAAATGGTATGCCGGCATTACCTTGATAAGCGACATATTAAACCAAAACAATGATTTTTTGAAATGGCATGAGTAAAATTTAATTTAAACATTCCTTTTACTACATACTATGGCCTGGTCATCGCAAGCCCTAAAAATTGGAAAGCTTATCTTAAATACCCTATTCAGAACGTCAAATATCATACCACTGTTAGCACCCTAAGAACCAGTTCTATTTACTCCTCTCTCAAAAACCATTATTGTTCGGCCCACAGCCAAAACTATAATTCTATGCCACGGATTTACAGACAATACCATCCAGAAAGTTTATCTTATGCCATTCTCAGTCACAAATGAAGTAAAAATAATAATGACTTTTGTTTCAGTTTAAAGTGATTCATAATGTGCTTCCAACCCACACCACACTTTATTGAGACAGCATCTCAGAAAACCCCATATGCAATTCATGCAACGCCAAAGAACAAACGTTGCATCACCTGCTAATAAACTGCAATCTAACAGTAGGTTTCTGGACCCTTTTTCAAGACTGGCGGTACCAAAAAACAAATGAAACAATAACGTTATCCACAAGCCATACACGACTTTCATAAATGGCGGCCCGGATGGAATGGTAACTATAGCATCAAAGCGAGGCTAGAAAGGCCTCGTATGAAAAACATGGTGGTGCTCAAGTGATAAATTATGGTAATGTTTCCCACATCTTTGGAACACATATAAAACACTGGCTTGACTTTCTGTTCTTCGTACAACTCCTACATTCTTCTCTATTGTGAATTCATGCGCGAGAAGAGGAAAATGCCAATGCAAGTCTCATGTTTTGTGTTTCCCACCGAGAAAACGCTACAGAAAAAGTGGATCCATGCCATTCGACAGGAAGAAGGAAAACACTTCACGATAACTCAGTCAACAAAAGTCTATTCCAGGCATTTCAGGGACTATGACCTCAAGAAATCCTTGGCTGGGAGGATGTCTTTGCGACCAAATGCTGTTCCTTCTCTGTTTTCATGGACTCGCACTTCGCCATGAAAGCGTAAAACGCCAACACCACGGGAATTTGAAAGTGGAAGAGAAAGTAGCAATTTAGTCAGCGAAGATACAAATGAAGAAAATATCATGGATGTTTCTGATGACGATTCTGCGAGCACGTGCGAGCATGGGCACGTGCTTAGAACGCCATCAAAGAAAATGCCGCAAAAGGAACATGACCTAGCTGAACGTCAAGAGCAATGAATACGCGAGCTGGAACAGCAGCTTATTGACTTACAAGCGCAAGCTGAAGATCTTCAACGACAGAATGAACAGTTGCAAAGTAAGTTATTTTCCATTGATCGCTTTAAAGAATATGACTCTGCAATTAACTTTAACACTGGTTTCCCAAACTGGGATACATTCATGGCGGTGTTCAGATACCTAAACTGATCTTCAGGAGAAAATATCACCTACTGGCTATCATCAAAGCAAACTCCTTCATCGGATACTCCTGAAAGCAAAAGAGGCAGGAACAGAACACCAAGGCCACTCGATGAGTATTTTCTTGTTATGTACAGACTCAGACAAGGGTTTCGTGAAGATCATCTTGGTCACCTATTCCATATCTCTATCTCTACTGTTAATTGAATTTTCATAGCCTGGATAAAGCGTGAAATAAACATATACTAAAACAAAAAACAAAAAAATGTCATCCTCCTCAAAAGTGGGGGGCTAAAGCCCCCCCCCCACCCCCCCCGGCTCCACTGTCCCTGTGTAAGCACAGCTATGCAATATCAGCTTACTTCTCTCTTGTATATTTGTTTTGAAATGTCTTTGCATTTTCACTGCAGTTAAGCTTATAAACGTTGCTGTTCAATATCTAGACTCTAGATATCATTTTGCAGAGCAGTCCAGATCCATCAAATCTGCACGACGAGCAGTTGCATCACGATCCCATAGTTTTGGAACAAATTTATCTACCAGGGATCTTACATGTGGGTTCAAGAACGCAGGATGTGGCTACACAAACGCAATGGCCGGAAACTCCTGAAGTGTATAGGAAACCGAAAGTTACAACATGTACAGATCGGGCTGGTTTGTGGAGAAAAAATCGTGGAAATAACCTCAGGTTTAAGTTTTTGCTTCCAAGGGCATGATCCAAGCAGCTCATTCTGAAGTCTCACCATGTATTCAAAGCAATCAGCATCGAAATGTGCCGAACACAAACAGGGACTTTTTGGTAAAGATGTTCTTCTGACAGCTTGAATCCAAGCACGGATGTAATCTGTTATCTTTCGGGAAAACATGGAAACTTATACTTGGATCTTTTCCGTTTTTCACTTGGTTGCTGCAACCAAAAGGCTACACATTGCTTTATTTTGACTGTATGAAGCAACCATGATACGTCATTAACCTGTAGTGCATTGCACACCATTCAAGATGGTGGCCGCAGGAATTTTAAACGGGCTATAGGGCTGATCTTTGGAAGCCAATAAAAAAATAATTTCGCTAGGTGAGACAATTTTTTTTATTTCAGATCTTCTAACAAGTACATTTTAAACATTTTAGGTGATATTTGTTAAAATAGTGGAGGTTCCCTTTAACATCGTTAGTATTGTAATCTCTGTAAGTGTTGTACAATGTGCTGTTAGTAATAAAAATTATCCTTGATTTAGAAAAAAAACTATCATTTGTTGGAAGGATGCAAATCTATTGAGAAAGACACCCTAGATTTTACTTTCATCTTCTTCATCTAGGTCCATGATCAATGGAGATTGCTGGATGGATGGACATGAGTTTGTAATTTGATCCACAAGGAACTTGCACTTAAGGTATCAGCGTACCCCAAATGACAACCTCGCATAGTCACTGCTTCACGGTCACACATTTCATAAAACCCCCAATAAAGTATATATTTTCTGAAAGCTTAATATTACAGATTCCGATTATTACTTGATATAACGCAAGAAATAAAACCCTTTCCTAAAATAGCAATCATTTCCCAAAAGTATGCAGTTTCACAAATTGGGTTCGTTTCCGGGGAGAATTTAACGGGAGAAAGCGAGCAACATCGCGTTTTCTTCACACCTTAATCTAAAAAACCGTGTCAGGAAATTTTGATTACTTGTCTGGTTTGTTTTTAATATGCTGTTAAACTTCAACTTTTTATAAAACACACATTGCCTTTGCTTAAATACTCATAACTTTTGAAGGAGGCCAGACAATAGACCTCGCATTTACAAATCGTCACGCAAAGCGGCCTCAAATGCTGTTTCTGGCAGGAAATACCAACAAAGCTCTTTGTTCCGCCGCTACACTCATTGTTTTGGATGCACTCCCCAATAACTTTACGACGCCAAAGGCCAAACCTAAGGGATCTAAAAAGCGCGATAGAGGAAGCAACGGGAATCTGAACAGTGAATCCGCCAAAGAAACTATGCTTTTGGAAATGAGTCTCAGGGTAAGACCGCCTTTTATCATCAGTAGTTGTACCGTATATATTAGTTGCCTTTTCAGAATGTCAGTGAAGTGCTTGCATAACCTCGGTCGGACAAACAGCCGTGTATCTACTAAGTGCCAATGAGAATATTGTAGCAGTTTTTCTGTAAAGGCGCCAAGGCTCGGTGTTTTCTGAATCTTCCACAAATGGGGACAAATGAACAACTACGGTGAATCTTTTATATTGACATGGCGCCGTAAAATGCTGGGGTATATTTTGTGAGCGCTTTGGCCCTTTCCTTATGAAAAACCATAGAGATTTTCCGTTTCGCTGCCTTTATAAACGTCAGACACACATATCAAACTATTGTAAATTTCAACCGAGTTCCGATATAGAGAAAAACCCTGGTCCTACTCCAGTGTACATTGCCCCACAGCAAAACAATAACGGCACCAACGAGTTTATGCTGTTTGATTTACAATAACAAACAAGGAATCAATTCTGCTAATCATCTGGTGTCAATAATGAATATTCAGGACAATCAGTTGTATTCAAGTTTGTCTCAGACAATCATTCTTAATGCAGACAGAATTGCCCACTCTTTTAAATGTGTTCGATGCTGACTATGAACTTCAATACAGTGAAAGCTACACTGCCAGCAGACAAAAATAAACACAAGTAGAATTATTCATGACCAGAAATTACGAAATTGCGTGACAACAGCTTTAACCCTAGTCGCGCCTGTTTGTAACTCTACCTGTTTCAGTAGTACTTTTTACACAAATTACTATGCTATATCATTAAGAGTAGCCTGAGTAAACACCTGTAGGCGTCTAGTTAATTTTTACCTTCAGAAGAGATATTTTTGGTGGTTAAACAGAGAACTCGCAAGCCTTCCTGCTGCCATGGGTCAATTAGATCCCTTGAAAGATTCTCAGCATCCTCCTTACTAAATTCTTTCAGCTCCCCTTTCATACCAACAATATGGGTGCAAAGTTCAAGAAGTACTTCAGCAGCTCCCTTGGAATACACACTGTACCCTCCATGGTCATCACTTATAATTGTTGTCATACATTTACGATCTGGAGTGAACTCAAAGACTTTGACCAATTTACTTTCAGGATAGTCATCTCTCCATGACTGGTAGTATTCACCAAACCCAAACAAAAACTGTAACAGAGCAGCATCTGTCTCATTTCCACTCTGCTTTGGAATCTTGTCTTCTCCTGATTGCTGGAAAAGAATAAAGATCCAACTAATAAGCTAACAAGAAGCTCCAACAAATAAACTCTAATTAATGCAAACATGATCAAAGGCTCAATCATGTTTCACTATCACAAATAGAATATCCTACACCCACACTTCTAAAACAAAGCAATGACTATCAAGAAGACTTGTTAAGAGATGGTCACAACTAGTTTGTGACACACCGGACAACTTACATGACAAAATAAATGGCACGCAATGCATGCAGAAGCAATGACATTCAAAAATTATTCCTAGAAGATTGGAACATAAGCAGACAAACTAATTCTTAAACTCAACTGTGAACTTTTGAGTTAAAAAATTTAAAGGTTCACATTTAGGGTAGTACAACTTCAGATAGCTTACCTTTACACCACACTCCATTAACCTTTACCAATACTTCGGTCTACAAATAAGTTTAGTCCAGATATTTCAGTGCTTATACAATGCTCATACAGTGCTTTGACAGTACTAATTCAATTTGGTCATTTCATTTCGTTGTTTCAGGTTTTAGTACATGCCAAAATCTTCAGCCCTCAAATGGCTGAGCCATCCAATCACAAAAAATCGTCAGCCGTTCAAACTGCTGAGCCATATCCATTAACAAAAAAATATTCATCCATCCAATAGCTGTTCTCGTTATCTGGCCGTGAATGGCTTATACGTTCGCAAACTACTTTGCTTATCCCTTCAAATGGCTTATCTGCTGCGCTTGTCAGTTTGTCCGCTCTCAAACGGCATAAGCAAATTAATCCAAGCGTTGGAATAAACTCTTTCAATAACAGTTCGGTGCTTTACAGGTGAAAAGGAAAATATAAAAGACATGTAATCATAATAATCATTCAGCCGTTGGCAAAAACAGGAAACGTTATCAGTTCAAAAGAAAACTTTCAATCCTCTCAACTATATGGCCAAGTTCACCACTTTATCATTTCGTGAGTCGAAACGGAGTCATTTTGATTCGGTAGGTAGTTAACATCCATTTAGCTCTAGTTACACCAGGAGTTACGGACACTTATCGAAGTCATAGAATAGCGAAAATTGTTGTCTACGATAATAATATTGGACAAGTTATAACACAGGACAGTTTTCTTGCTACATTTTTGTTATTTGGCTTGTCGGCTTTTTTGTTTCAAAGTTACTGATGAGTGAAAAGTTGTACGCTTTTGTCATGATTCACCTACTGAGAAACTTGCTCGTTTTAAAATTTGGGTCTTATTTGGAAGCAACTTCCCAGTGAATGTTTCTTTTGAAATGTTTGCCACAGGGGCTATTCCGTTCAGAAGACGCTAATCCAAATAAGCTCATTTCTCGCTGCTACCACGCTTCGGGGAACAATAAAATTTTCTTCAGGTCACTGAAAAACAAAACAAGCCAGAACGGTGCTCACGAACAAGCATTGAATTCAGAATGTACTGAAGTGAAGTGAAGATTTAGCGAGTTACTAAGCGATGCTTCTCAAGTCTGTTTGAAAACTTCTGAAATTACAAGCACAAACCTCACAATTTGAAATGACCGTACATGCAGATGAGCGGAAATTTGGAGGATACATTCTTATTATGAATTTGCCCGTGAATGCAAATTTATGAGAATGGGAAATCCTACAAAGCAAACTATTTCCAAAAACTGACTCTGGAAAGCTGGTACACTAACTTAAAATAATGCCTCTTAACAGATGTTGACAGCTACCTGCACCTTACAAATGACTTATTTACAACATAAACAAAACTGATACAGTATTGTGCAAAAGTAATGAGAGTGAAATGTGCAAATTTTGTTCGTCTCCGCAAACATTCGAAGAAAATTTGGCTGAAAATTTCAGCATCTTTTAGCGACATCTTTTAGCAGTGCAAGCACTATCGAACACAAACGATTGCTATGGTGATACAAAAACAAGGTCGCTGAGAGACTGGGTTACGAAAACATGGCATATGTCGGCATGTGGCCTTTCAACCCTCTAAGTTGCGACCATTTAAGTCGCCATGGTGACTAGAATTTTTGAGCTGGCGACTAATATTAGAATGCAAGTCGCCAGCTTGGCAACTAAAATTAACATGACCTATGCATCAGGAGCTTGAGCGGACTATCATCCTGAGGAAAAAAAAAACGTTCTGGGCATTAAGAATTCACTTTGCAAAGCTAGTTGTTGTGGGATTTTAACCAACAGAAATGGAGACTAAATAAAATGAAATGTTACACCATAAACAAAGATCAAGGAATTGCATTCAGTTGAGCTTGGGATGGGATGAAATTTGTTCCACTTGACTGCACTTTGGCACATGAAAATTTTACCTGGAAGCACAAGACAATGCACGCAATCTGATCATTTGCCATGGAAAAGAGGAATTGCAAAACTTAGGAAAGCTCGACGGTGACAGGATCCACAAAATATTCGAGACACATCCAGACGTATTTGCGAAACATTTCGTTTCAGTGGACACAAAAATTCTTGACTTTATAGCAAATTTGATAACACAAGCACTAGCCATCTAATTATGAAAGGCCTCTTTGAGGCATGATGAAGTGCATGATGAAGTGCATACATCAGTATAAGCAGAAAAATGAAAATATTTTGGCTTTGTTTCAAAAATAAATTTCTTTCTTGTCCCTTATTTAAACCTCTTAAAATCACACTTTGATCTCTGCCCTGACTCCGCAATACAATAATGCATAACACTGTAGACACATACACGCTTTGCGGACCTATGTGTTAAGTTAGCTCAATGCGTTGGTATACTGTATTGGAAAGCATAAAGTGCAAGAGTTCAAGACTCGGGCGGGTAAACACATGAATTTTTTTTAATAAGTGCTACCCATTTCTAATAATTAATTTTTTTGCTCGATATTCATGCATTGCATGCATCATGTTATTAAAACCCATGCTTGCCAGGAGCCCGCCTTCATTTTGTAACTAGGACAACAATTGCTTTATAGGTTTTTTTAAAACAATTCAAATAAGAAAATGCTCGCACCACATGCTGTTGACATAGCAGTAATTATCTCATCACTCATTGCTTCACTATGTTACACATTTGCCGAACCATTCGACGACATTTTCTCTTCGTCAAGTCAAGTTGTGCATTGGTCAGCGGAAATACAAACAAAAGTTTACAACCCAAGGAAGGAAGGAATGACCAACCAATGGACCAAGTGAATGAATTCGCGCTTGCTCACTTAACTCCTATTTCGCATTCTGCAAAATAGTCAGTGATGATGTCATAAGATTTGCAACTAAAAAATGGTAAATACTGAATAAAAAATCTCTCTGGAAATATTGTTCTTGAGCCTGCCTTGATCTCTGTCAATTTTTCTTTTTTGTTTCGCTGGAGCAAACTAAATACCATTGGTCAAAAAGCGGGAAAGGTGAGACAACTTTCAATCTATTATGTTTGATAAGGAACAATCAGATCCCCATGGGGTCAGTAATTTACTGCACCTTTTCGCAATATAAAATAAGTTGTCTACATTTGGGGTCATTGGAAGAGTTGAGTGCACATATTACTAAATGTTTTTACAAAGTTCCAGTATACTTCTGGTTAAAATTTTAACTTAAGAGGGAACAGGAAATACCAGTCTTGACTCATTAATATAACTCCTCCTCGGCCACATTTGTAAATAGCCAATTGGTCTGCCTCCTGCCAGTTGGGGTTCTTAACCATATTATGTTCATTTGCATTATGTGTTTGATCATTTGTTTCCATTTATACTCTACTGATTAAAGCCATGGATGGTTTAAAAGATTTTCAAATATGATCAACCAATTCATAAACATTGCACAAGGAGAGAAAGATTGGGGAGAGTGAAACAAACATTTCAAGCCGAAACAAACAATCTCATAATAAAGGTGACATGTTTTTCCTCTAGTAATTTGTAAATACATTTCAGACCTTTTTTTAAAAGTACTTTGATGTTGGTGAACTGACATTAGACATTGGCGAATCGACTTCACATATTGGCATTAGGCAGTTTGCATCATTGGAAACAATCAAAGGATTGAAATTCTCTACATTGTGTCAAACATTCTTTGCCATGAAAGATGGATTAACACATTAACAGCAAATTTAATACAGGAGTAAAGCAACAACGCAAGTGAAATTGTTCACAAGTAAATGGTACATTGATGGCTGGATACTGGTCTGCACACTGCACAGACCAGTATCAACCAAAAAAGGCTGAACACCTTTTTTTGTTTTGTTTTGTAACACTAACTTTTATTGGTTGGTTCTGAATTAGATTGTGGGTTCAAAATTAATGCAACATTTTACAGGTTGATGGAAAAGAAGCAGACTGCAAAATGCACATCTTGATGTCCTCAAATCCCAGAGTGCCTAAGTTGGAAACAACTTGACAATTAATTGTTTTGCTTTGACACCTTGTTCATCGATTTTGCGCAGCAAAAGTGAACGAAAAGACAAACATCTTGACATCTGCAGAGTAATCCCTTTGTATGTCAACAAACAAAGGCCTACTGCTACAAAAGATTGACAGTTATGTAAATCTAAAACATCAAAAAAGCTGAATCTGATTGGATCCCTGTGCAGTATAAATAACTTCTGCTGTTCTAAAGGCTGAATATTTTTGTGAATTGAAAACCCCTGTCATATGAACAGCTGAATTTTTCCAAATGAATAACCCCAGCCGTTCAAATGACATCCTATCGATCTTTCATGCCTGACAAACAGCAAGGCAATGATTGTTTTTTAGAGTTTGAACATAATAGCCATGTGTTTGAGAGGTCATAAGTCCATTGTTACAACGAGATGAAATCTACGTTTCACAGTTGAGGATTTGATTGTTTATTTGAGATTGAATGATGTGACTGTGACCGTCCAACCCAACACAAAGTCTTCTAGCATGTCATCATATTGTGTCCAACTGACAAACATATTGACATCTAGTGGCCACCTTTTTTCGATCATAAACTAGCATTTTACTTGCTTTAAGTACCTTTCCCAACATTCTAATCTTGATGGTGTACTCTCCTACAGACTTTGCACTAAAAATCAATATGGATCCCTGCTTATGTATATTTTCAAACAGAATACCACAACATGGATAATGCAAACGTTTCTGACCTTCTGAGTGTAGGTAGGAAAGCAAATACCTTTACCTAAAGAAGAGTTCTAACAGTGCAACTTGCAACACTAATTGAAAGAAATATACAGTAATGAGAATTAATTAACATACCAGGATTTCTGCAGCATAACTGGTGTTGATAGAAATGGCTTTGCACAGATCTTTAAACAGAGTTTGTGGAATACTATCCTTGTACTGAGTTGGCTCATCTTCATAGGCTTGTTCACCAATGTAGCTCTTTGCCACCACCATGCGGTTCTGTGTAAGGACTCCAGTCTTGTTACAGCAAATGTTTGTAATATTACCCATTGTTTCCAACATATTGACATGTCGCACCAATGCTCTGTCATGGTACATTGTCTTGACACAGAATGCCAGAGAAGTGGATACGACTAGAGAAAGTGCTTCTGGGACAGCAATTATGAGGATAACAACACCAATTATCAGAGATCTGATGTATCCATTAATATGACTGGGTTCAAAAGATAGACCCAAAGTGGAGAAGGTGTGAACACTGAAATGGATAACAATGACCAGAATAGCAACAATTGCTAGGAAGATGCTGATCTGACCAAGAGCCACTTGGATCTTGTTTATTTTCCCTTGCAACAATGCAGTATCTTCCCTATCCTCAAGTGTAGCAGATTCCACATTGACATCTTCTTCATCAGGGAAAGCTGCCCTAAATGTAACAACTGAAGGTGTTGTGCGAGATTGAGTGTCCCTCATGTGCAACTGTGTTTGGAGTCCAACGGCCATCACAACCATCCTACCAGACCCATCAACAACGTGGGTGCCAGCGAACACCAAGGGGTCTGTTGCTTTAGGTACCATATTTATCTGACCTGTAAATGCTGATTCATCAACAAAAAGCTCATTTTGTTGTACAACTACTCCATCAGCTGGAATAACAGTTCCAATGTTCAACTGGCACAGGTCCCCTACAACAATGTCAGTGGCAAGAAGCTCTACGACCTTTCCACTTCGGATGACCTTAACTTTGCGCTCCCTGTTAATTTTGGAATGCAGGCTACGGAAATCACTTTCTTTCAGGTAGTCACTAAAAGCTATCAATAGTATCATGACTACGACAGTACTCAGGATTCCAATACCCTCATACATGGCCACAGCAAAAGAGTCCCGACTCCCACACTTTTCAGGAAACACAGCACCCAGAATAACAGAAATCAAAGCCCCAGCAGACAAGATTAATATCACCCAGTCCTTCATAGCACAAAGAAGATAGTTAAAAATGTTTCTAGGTTGATTAAAAGGAATTGCATTTCTTCCAAACACTTCTTGCCTGTGTCTTAAATCCTCTTGTAAGCCAATTATTCCTTTGTTCGCCGAAGTGTGAAGTTCATGAATGATGTTCTTAACACCTCCAAACTTTTCTTCAATAACAGCAATAGCTTCATGTCCTCGGTCTCTCATGACTTCTACTAACTTCTCCTTAGAAGTGTTGCTGAAGTCAGGAACAAACCTTCGGTCTAGTTCGTCCGCCATGATGCAGACGACGACCAGTAAACGTGTGTGGGACACGGAGGGAATACACAAGCTTCACGCCCTTAAAATCAAATGATGGGTTTCCAATATGTTTGGACTTATCGCCTAAAACGAAAATGGAAAGAAACAATGCAAATAAGCTTGAACAACGCCCCGTCGCCGCGTGTTTGTAAACAAATTGGCATCACGGCCAGAACAGAAGAAAAAGAACAAAAGTACCACTAAGAAAAAAAAAAAGAAACTTATCAAAATTAATTATGAAATATCTTTCACCTTCAATCTCTGGGATTCAAAGAAGAATTTCAACTATATTGCCTAGGCAAGACTTAAGCTTTTAAACAAAATGAATATTTGCTTTGAGTTGGATAAGTAGTTTTAATGCTGGATTTGAGAAACGGCACAGGAATCCAACTGATAAACGAACTGAGTCTTACCTTTCTTCTTCTCTATTCCTCTAATTTTCAATCACATAAGCCAACACACCAAAACTCTACAACGAGCTGCCCCAATTAGACTTGTTTTCTGTTTTTATTCCACATGCCGTCTCCCAACCCCAAAATGCATCGGGAACGAAGGAATATCGAGATCGAAATGTATTGTGGGCCAAAATAAAATCAG
>OMLO01001606.1_pt1 | contig 17589 bp, 14 predicted proteins | sample 1674811 | NCBI WGS metagenome assembly OMLO01 (sample SAMN06265003, study PRJEB25207) | coral metagenome | isolation source: Coral host | place: Mexico:La Bocana,Puerto Morelos, Mexico | collected 2008-11-13 | reverse complement strand
AAATGGCGTCACAGAATGGATATAGAAATTGCGTCACAGAATGGACATAGAAATGGCGTCACAGAATGCCCGGGACACTTAGAAACCACTCGCTTGCTGTTGACGGTTACACTTGAGTCTTGACCACTCTATAAAGTCATTTCTATAATAGTGTGGACCCGAGGGAAAATTTCGTCTCTTCATTATTGACTTACCCCATTTCCGACTTCTCTGGACTTGGAACCCTGCAAAGTACAAATGCAATATGCTGTTAGTTACATGTGGAAAGCGCGATGGCCTCAAGGTTAGTGTGATGGCTTCAGGATCGAGCGGTCCGGGTGCGAGCCATGACCGGGAACGCTGTGTTGTGTCATTGGGTAAGAAACTTTACTCTCACAGGCGTATAAATAGGTTGAGGGGAACCTAATGCTGGAGGAAACCCTGCGATGTACTTGCATCCCATCCAGGGGAAGAAGAAATACTTCTAGTCGCTTCATGCTATTGAAACTGCGCTGCACTTGGCTCGTATTCAGACTTTTAAATGATCTTGGGGTAATCAGGGTTATAAAGATTAAAAGCGAATTTCCACTGCAACGTTTTTTTTACGAGGGTCAAACGACAAAGTTTTATGGCATGGTCTGCGGAAACGTTGAACGGCGCGATTCACCTTTTTCGTAGAGCCAAATTGTACATTCATTAGTTTTATTTTATTTTACACAGACAAGGCCATGAAGCTTGACACTCGCACGCGTAAAATAACGCGGCAATGGAAATCCCGCTAAACGGAAAATGAAATCCCTACTTCATGAACACTTTTTGTCGAGTTGAAAATTTTTCGCACAATAGATCTTCAGCGACTTGTCTTACCGTGCTCCGGCTATTAGAAAGGGGCCGTGGTGATGTTATTTATTATCACGTGCCAGCATTCTCGTCCCCAGAGCCACCTGTAAGACGGCGGGAACTTGATGGCTCTGGTGACATGATTTGTTTACCTAGAGTATTCATCCCCCAAAAAATCCAGCACCTTTCTCTCAGACCAAACAATTGGATCTTTAAGATCTGAAATTCTTACCAATGAGCATCAATTAAAATTCTCCCTCTATTCTGTTGGTGTTGTATACGAACCGTTGCGTTTTGAGATCAGCTGGTGAATATTTTCGGGAAAGAAACTAGCGTTGAATCAGTGAAAAACTTAGTCAAGAGTTAGCCAATCAAATCCGGTGTCTCCAGAGCCAACTTCTCGTCGTTTCAAGGCACCGCCGGCTAAAAGGAACAAGCGGCTCTGGGGACGAGAATAATCACATTCAATACGTAGAGCCGCTGCTTTTCCCGCGCTTGCAAGAGCTGCTTTCTCGCTGTCGATTGGTTTGAGGAGAGATGATTGACGTATTTTGCTTTCGTTCTAATGTACACTGCGCTTCCAATGTTACCCCTTATATCACAAATACCAAAAAGATCAAAATGGCGGAGTAGTAACACAAAGCCAATAAATGCTTCCATACAGATTGATTACACTACAGCAATTTTTCCTTTTATTTTGCTCAAGCTTTCAAATATTTTACTGCAAAACATTGATGTGAATCGGTGTTTCTCATTGAATTAGTCATCAGTTAGCAGCTGGTCAGGTGGAAGACATTTTAATAAGGATTTTATTTTTACTTTCTGGTTGTATTTGCACACAGTTGCAAACATTCAATTATGCAACTTATTCCACTAATTCCAACGAAAACCAGTAATAAAATATAACAGAAACACCTAAAATTTATTCTAAACAAATTGGGTTAATCTCTTCTTCAGGTATTCCCACGTTACCTTCTCAGAATAAGCAGTTTTCAGGAGTCCGAGGAGTAAAAAGCAAAGAAAATAATGATTTGTTTTGCTACGGACCACCAGTTTGTCATCACCATCAAAGTGCAAATCTATTCGCTCAGACTTCTAGAAGACACTAGAACTGCGGTACACCACATTCAAAAACAAAATGTGATAATATTGTCAGCTGTAAAGAATGAATGACAAGCTCCATCTTTTTAAAACACGTTGACAAGAACGGCAAAAGGGTGTTAAACCCTGCCAAGCAATGATTACCAAAATCAAACTTTTTTTTTATGAACACATGGCATAAAAACACAAAAGTATTAGCTGGAGTAATTTGCATTTCTAAAGGTTCAAAACAAGACCTACAGAACCTAAACGCGTTATCATTACACACTATTGTCTTTGTGTCTAATGAGTTACTCCTGGCTTCACTGTTAACTGCGGCTAAATCTTAAGAAATATTATTATTCATCGAAGAATTCAATCTCTAAAACTTAACGTTGCTTTTAAAAGATTTATGAAGTAGGCCACTTGTCTGTGTGACATATAGTGACAGAAGTGTTCAAATTGTGTCACAAAAGTAACGGTCACGTTTGACTTTGCATATCTTTTTTACGGGTCGTGATAAAAATTCCAAGCTTCATACATGATTAAAAAATCCATGCAATTTGAACACATGGAACCGGGCAAATACAAAGCGATCTGCCTTCAGGCTAAACAACATCACAACGCTGATGAAATTCACTCAACTCTCGTGACTTTTGCTTTGTTTGGTTTCGGAAGCAAGACAGACCAGTAGTCATATTCGGCTCTCGTGTACGTTACTATGGCAACCCTTATCAAAAGACCAACCAGAAGACATCCAGCGGCGCGAATCTACGTGTCGCTAATATTCAGGGAGTGCCTCGCTGTCGAGATCTGACTGGAACGGTAATTTTAGCACGCAAGTGCACTCCTCCAAACATGGCGGCGAACTCGGAAGAATCAAGCCACGATCTTTACGCGGTACAGCTCTATGACAAAGAGTATCTGAGGCCGCGCACGACCGATGTTCATGGCCTAAACTTGCCAGACAAGCACACGTTTTCGATCCACGTTGATCCGGACATGTTGGACGACAATAAAGAATATTCAGTCCCCAAGCGTCTGGAGAACCTCGAGAAACGACTGCATGGAGGAAAGAGCAGGGAAAAACGAGGAACCTTCCGCAAGGAAAACCTACTGCTTGTCGATCTGGAGAGAACGACCGCGCTGAAGGAATTAATCTCCGGAGAAATACCTGTATTCGCTCTGAAAACTTTCAAAGAAAAGGGCGAGAAACGATACATGGAATTTTCACTGAGCAAAAGTGCTTCTGATGACCTGAGGCAGAGGGATCAGCAGAGGAGGCTTGAAGCCGCTATGAAAATCGCTTTCGCTAACTACCTGCACTGGAGCCGCGTGTATGACGAGATCGAAAGCAAAAGCGAGAGGTCCGCGTTTGAACAGGCGCGTCATGAAGACCTGGAAGACTACCTTCGCAATCCGCTCGAGAGCAAGGGCGTCGTGTATTGTTATCTTGTGATAGACGAGTCGCAAACAGATGACAAGAAATACCAATTTTACATCGGCGGAGCAGAAGGCGAATTCACAAGGAAGATCAAGGAACATAATACATCTGGGAACAAGCCGCTCTTGGAGCTGATCCTGCAAGACAAGGCACTCTGGCCTGTGGAAGATCAACACCTCAAGAGGAAGTTCAAAGAATCGCTCCCCAAATCGTCTCCCAAGAAAGGAGAAAAACAAGACGACGATTATGTGCCGAAGCTAGACTACGAACCGAAAGTTGTGGTGATCACTTTGGACTTTGGCTACACGGAGAGCTTTGCCGAAGACTTCAAGAGCCTCATCGACAGCGAAGACACAACGGAAAAGCTGGCGCAAAGCTATGCACAGTACTTCGCCGCTAAGAGTCCAATCGGACTGAATGGCTAACTCTCACTAACCATGTGATTACCAGTTGTAGTAAGTTAAATTAAATAATGCACGAGGATTTTTTATCATTTCTTAAGAACAATGTGGAATTGTCATTAACCTTACGCAGAGAACAGCTTGCTGTTCTCCAGAACTGTTGATAGCAGTTAGTGGCGTGTATTTGGGTACGAGTTAGATTCTTTGTGCGGTTCTTGTATTCTTTACAGATCTGATGTTTGTAGCATTTAGTGATAACCCTACGCTCTTGGTATTCAAGGAGGTGTTATCAGCGATGCTTCTGGTTCATTCCAGTAATTTCAATAAGTCGAAAACGTTCCGCAAAGACCGACAACAAAACGACTAACTTGGGTGTGTGTTTTAATGAGCAGTGAGTTGTGAATGCAATATGAACGAGCGAGATGTAGTAATTTACATGTAATTCAAATCGCAGACTCGCAGAAGCTACACAAAAGAGCGAGGTCTTGTGTCCGCGTTAAATAAACCACGAATAAATAAAACGAAGTTGGTCCGAGCTTGTTAACAATCGACGATATCTCCGTTAAAAGGGCAATATATTTCGCGTGAAGTCATTTTTAAGTCTGACTACATGTACTTGATAGTCATTTGGTTCGCAATTTAAACATTTCCAAGTTACAAAATATTTTTGGCCTTTAGAGTTTTGCTAATTAAGGTCTCAGAGGGGCGAAATGTTTAGTTCAATGCGTGACAAAGGAAATTTTAACTGTCGTCACTTTTTAATCGCGGTGTGTTTGAATTGAGTGTTACCGGGAACTTTACACCACATTGCTAGTTATTATGCATGTAAACAGTTCGAGCGAAGGCAATTGATATTGATATGTAAACTCTGCCGTTATCTCCCAACAGTGCCGTATAAACTAGAAATATCGAAGACTAAAGACATTCCAAGCCTTACTCATAATACACAGCTAATTTTTTTTTTAACTGTTGAGCCACACATTACAACAATAACATTCTAAATGTTTTGCATTGATTTGGTTCATCGTTACTGCATATTCCTTGGACTTAAAACACCGTAACAATATTCTAAACTGTTGTGATAAGGGCGGGTGAGAGTCGTCAATCGGATTAGTTGAATTAAAGACTTCCAAATGATTCGTGAATTCGTTTAGCACCCTATTTTCCAAGTTCCGTTTTCCTTTATTGCCCAGGGGAGGGTGTCTTGCAGAAGCAACCAAAATGCAAATTCGCAACATTTTGAAATCACTTCATGTAAACATCGCATCCACCTTCTTTGTTCTATGGCTGTCGAAATCTGCCCTTTTACTAGTAATTAGGCCTCTGATTGTTTTGCGCAAGTTAGCCTTTAGAAAAATATTCAACGGTTCGCTCATTCGTTTTTATATCAATTATAATAGAGAAAATTTTGCGCCAAAAGCAAAGGAAAAAGAAAATTGTTAACAAAAAATAAATATAATAAACGATATTTTTACGAGCATGATTTTTTCTTTATTACCATCACATTGAACGGGAGAGGCGGAATCAATTTGAATCATTAATCCACTTGAGATTAAAATTCGAGAAAATTGAACTAGAATTCGAGTGAAAATTTTGTGGGTTTAACCACATTTACCACTAATTCGAACTAATCTCAAACACAAGATACATGTACTCACAATTCATCGTTTCTTCGCAGGTTGCTTTTCTTTAATAAAGTTAGATCGTAGTACTGTTCTATAGGAAGACCACTGAAAGACAATAACATAGACTGTCATTAATACAAGGAAATACAGACTTGAAAAAACAGGAAGAATTGTTGAGAGAAAATAAGTCAACACTACGGAATATAATGTTTGTTTTTCCGAGCTGAGGGTGTTTCTTAGGCTTAAAAAATCACATTTTAACTCTCTTAACTTCTCTTCGAGTGTTTCCTTTCTATCTGTATCGCGCGGAGAATACAATGAGAGTGGCAAGAGAAGGTTTTTAATTGTTTTGGTTTTTTATGCAAAAATACTCCGAGAGGAAGGGGTGAAATTTTACATGACAGTGCGTGGAACGGCATTGCGAGGAAAGATTCACAGAGGCGCGAGTGATACGCTGGTTTACACGACAGGAAAATATTATTTTGGCAATCGTGTTACACCAAAGAAACTAGTATTTTTCTTTCTCTCGGTCTTGACGTCGACACCTTGCAGTTCAATAAAACAATTCATGGTATCACATCATGGATTAGTAAGAAAAATTTGTTCAAATTTTCCAGCGGTCTGAGCAGGTTTCAATTGTGTTGACAGTTTGTGGATCACAACAATAAGCCGAAGTTATTGTTTTTGGCGTGTTGCATTTGTCACGTGTGCAAGTTGCGGAAACTTGCCTGAACGAAATGTCAAACAATTACAATACTGGGTGAAGAAAAATATAACCCATTTGCCATATTATTTTCCTTGAAAATATTTCAGAAATTCAAATAATTTGCTACTGAATTATCCCAAGTATCAGTGGACCAGCTGCCTCGAAAACAGCAGAGTAGCTAGTAGTGGTTCTCTTTAAGGTTCCCACACACCAGGAGACATGCTGCGGGAACACGAAGACATGCTCGTTTTTGCGAAAAAGTTCTGTTGATAAGGATAAAGTTGTCTTTCCTCTTGCAAACCTTTGTCCCCGTTACAACACCCTTTTCTTGTGCACAAGCTTGCGTCCTGCCCTTGCAATATATATGTTACCGCAACGTGTTCCCTAGTGTGTGGAGTGCCGTCAGAGCCCGAATGCGAAAATCGAAGAAAAACAAAACAGTCGGAAAAAGCTGTTCGTTTCGTAAATTAAAAATCGTCACTGCAATAGGTCTTTCACAGATCTTGTTTCTTAATTTCGTGCGAAGGTCTTCGACGGTTTCCTCTGTCCTAATTAATATGTATTCAGAAATTGGTTTCAAACCTGAGTTAAATTCTTCTTTAATTTAAACACTGTATGAACGTCGAGGTGTTATGTGTTATTCACAGTTTAAGAGAAAAGATTCGATTAAACTAAACTTGAAAAAAAAAAGTGTGTTTCCGTTCCGACAGTCGAAACCCTATAAGCTGTCAACCTTAGAAATAGAGGATTAAAAAGGTGAATGTGTCAACAATTTTGTCGCCGACTGTAGCTTCTTGAACCGAATTGAAAACTAGAGTACAAAACTGTGATCGATACCCTATTTATGACCAAAATGGCGGCAAACTGGCTAAAATCGATGCCCTATTATGACCAAAACGGCTGAAAAACAATTCCTTTTGGGGCCGCACATAACTATATAGCCCATAAACTCCCATAAAAACTCTGTATTTTTACATTCTTGTAAGCAGACATTCCTGTAAGCCACGGTCGCGGACATGGCTTTCAGAGATTACGACTTAGACTTTTTCGTGGTTTGTAAGCTTCTTTAAGCGGACACCCCAAAGAAAATCCTATTAACAACCTCTGCACCTTGTTTTTATCAATCAACTTCACATCGCCATTCGTAATTCCAGTACCATATTTCAGTATTTGTTTTCTCGTCATCCACGTCCGGTTACATTTTGAACACCACTTACATGTATATGTAACTTAAATCTTTGAAGCAGGAGGAGACCACAAAGTGTCCGCTGCCGGTTAACACAGGGTTTATTTGCAATATTTTACTGACAGTTGTTTCGGGACTTAAATAACTGACAGAAAACGCAAGAAAGAGGGTGAAAAGTCGCGCGAAGATTGGATTACAAACAAGGAGGCATCGCTCCAATTCGCTAGTTCTTTCAACGAACTTTTAAGTTTAATTTGATTTCTTCTTTTTATTACTTCATTACACAAAGTCCGCGTCTTGCTACTACACAGCAAACTATCAACAAAAAACAGTCTCGTCGGTGTTAAATTCGCTCGTGGAAGCCAGTGCTCTACAAACCTAATGAACGCTCACGCCAATGGCTGTATGATAGTGTGAAGTATACAGACACAATGTAGGACATGTAGTGAGTCAAGAGACCATGATCTCGTTTCGTGACGGAGCATAGATGTAATAGATTTTTTGGGGGCTATATTTCCTGTTTTTCATGGTCTTAAAGATCGAAGATCTAAAGATCGATTGCTGAAAATGTCTTTGGAGGAGAAAGCCGACCTCCTTCCAAACCAGATAACACCGCCAAATGTTCTGCCCCAACAGCTCGTAGCCTTCTACTAATTTTGGCCTAGCTACAAACAGTGGTTTACAGGAATAACTAGAACTTACCATACGTTTGGCAATTAATTCCTGCAAACAGTCGACTGGTTTATCAAGCCTTGAGATGCACGTTAGTCTCAAAAAACTGAATGAATTTTAAACTTTGTCTTGAAGTAACAGCAATTTCGAATAGTCCGGATGTCACTGCCGGAATTTCGTCCTACGATTGACGTAAATAGCTTATAAACACTGAGCAAGGATTTCTCAGGTGGTCCGAGTATCATTCAAGACGATGAAAATCTGATGAATATTCTTCGTTTAATAAAGATTTCTTGACCGATCTAAAGTGCTCAAAGCAGGAGTTTCTTAGGTATTGGCTGTCTAGATAACATTTGAAAGAACAAGGGGGAGGGGGTGAGGTTGATTTAACCCTCGATTTTGTAATTTCTCGGTAGCTGCTAGGGTCACAGTGAATTATCGATATTTCTCTTTCCCGATTTCCATGTTATATTGCTAAATGCTACCAACTATTTGAGAAACACAAAACACGTAACATCAAGTTTTAGTACAAATCTGCTAGCTTTCTATCACAAATGTCGTTCTCTAATTGGCTAAGCAACTCACTATCTCTTCTATATGCGTTGGGTGTCGCTCCTGTGTCTTCGAAGTGTCTTTGAAGAGGTTTTCAAATATTATACTTAACAATTAGATTATCGAAGAGGAAAGGAAAGGAAACGGCTCCACGCAGGCTATCGATAACCGCATTTTTAACAGATTTGGTGGTTCTTTTTTTCGTTTTATTGCAAGATTATAATGCAAGTTTAAAGCAAGCTGGTTGGTAAACCAAGAAAAGGTTGGCCTCGTGATTTACTTACCGCGGAAATGGCATCACCCCCCCTCCATAGTGCCTGTGTCCCTTCTGTACCCGGGTGGGGGGCTCCTGCTTGGGCCGATACTCCTTGGGTAGCTGAATGGGACCGAAGCCTCCATAGCTTAGACTGCGCCCCCATGGCACCTTCGGTGGCCTATTCGTCCGTGACAGGTAACGGTCGAAGCTGTTTATGGAGAGGAAAACATGATTATGAGGAAGCGTTCAATTTAGGGCAAGACTTTTGTCACGCGACAATTAATCATTCAATAGTTGTGTGACGCATAATCACAATCGTACAAGAAACATCTGCGACAGCGAGGCGTGTTAGACCACCTGTTCACACACCCGGCAAAAAAAACAGAAAACCAGTTGAATGCATCCGCTTCTGAGGTAAATCTACGGAGCTCTTAAAACTAACAGCTGACATCGCGTAGAGAAAAAAGCCCTGAGTTACTTCGCGAGAGCAAGACCTCATGTACTAGCACAAACAAAGTTTTTCGCGTTCAAGGGCATTTACACTAAAAATTATGGGGTTTAATTTTAACAATGTTAAGTTCTTTATCATACATGTACTGTTTAAATCGTTCACCGGATTTGTATTCTGAAACTTCTACTCCGGGTACAAACAAAGAAATATGTTTCACCATTATCAGAAATTCAAATGATAGCTCTAAGTTTAATACAGGAAATATTAACTACTAAAGTTACATCGCACTATCAAACTCTTTCTGTATAAAAATGTTGAAAGATATTCCATTAAAAGCTAACCGAGGTGTGTAATATATAATACAACAAAAGCTTACAGAAGACATGAAAATTTTTGGAGCGCTTCAAACTCTGTCAAAACCACTTAGCAACGTGCTAGCAACGGTCCCGAATGGTTGTTTCGCAAAAGCGCTGAAAGTGACACCGGGTGTCTCGCGAAAACCTCAAATTACCGCAGTTCATAGCCAACATAAAGCGAATAAACGATCTGGTTTGACTTCAATTCAAACCGCTATGTTCTGAAGGGAAATATAACACCTCTTTGTACTTACTGTTCCTGAGATACAGTAATCCTGTCATGGTGCTGTGGAGTGTGAAGAAAATGCGACTCGAAATTCCTCGACAAGTAATCGACACCTTGGTGTTCCTTGTACAGTCCTTGCTGCAGTGCAGTGGTCATATTTTTGTCGAAAGTCTGTGTGCTCGATTGATGGAATATGTTTCAAACTACATCGCGAGTTTCTCGAATAGTTTCAGTGGATTTGAAGTTTTGCAAATTCTCTCGCGTACATCCGGTCAGCTTCACAGCGCTATTCATAATAAACATAAATTTTGCCAAGGAGACGCCTGCCTGCATGATTGGTTTATTAAACAATGGGATCCGTAGCTATTGTTTTTGATCAGATTACTTTGTCTTTCAATGAAAAAGAACACTGTGAAAGTAATTAAAGCCGAAAGAAATTATCAACTTTAATGCATGTTAGTGTCTTCCTTAAAGTTGCATTTGTTGGCGGCCAAGTTGCGCACTCGTGCAAAATCCCGCCTGCGTGGACTCATACATGTCGAAACTAATATCTTGCACGTCTTACTTGATTGATAGATTTTCATATCTAACAAGCTCAAGTGGAATAATTGTCTAATTAAAAACTAAAATAGAATAGCTGTATAAATGGGCACAAACGCCATACATTGACAAAAACTGGTTGAGTGCCGACACTTTCCTTCTGTGGGCAAATAGGAGCACATGACGAGCCCTTACAAGCCCTTACGGATAAGTATGCAGGGTAGGCATAACCGTACAAATCAATCTGCGTTTTCAAGTTTCTTCGCCGTTGTGTGAATGGCGCCTAGCCTCAATTTATGGAGTTCGTAAAATAAAAATAAATTAAAACTGCATTGTGAGCCATTTTCCTCCTGTTAAACTTCTAAACAAAATCACTTTCTATTACCTTCCGTTAGAACGTTTCTCCTTTCACAAAAATGCTTTGTCTCTCCTTGTGCTTTAAAAATTCAGTAACTTTGCTCCTCAGTGAGTCCCTGTACCCGTAGCTACCACCACCCCACACTAGAGCTACCACCAACCACCCCCCCCCCCCTCTCTAGTGTGGTATGAAAACCACTAGTAATGTTTACTGCATGAAAGAGGAATGCTCCTGAGGGAATTAAAGAAGAGGCCGCACTTTTGTTTAGCATGTTTCCTATTGGCGTGTATAATGACAGTGTAAATAGTTGACATTTTTCTTTTCTTTCACTTCCTTCGGAGGTCAACCTGAAAAGAAAAGGGCAACCCGATTACTGACGTCAGGCGTCTCGTCTGACTGCACACGAGGCAAGGTAACCTTGGCGAATTTTGTTTAGTGTTCGAGCGAATATCCGGCCAAAGAAAACGGAATGTTTACACGATTTAACTCGAATTATTGACATCCTTGGCTTTAATGCGTGACTTTTTTTATGTGAGCGAATTTTCTGTAACCCAGGGGCTGAGAGATGGCCGTCGCTGCGAATTATCTAACAAAGTTACAGCAGGAACTCTACCGTGAAAAACATGGCTTTGACAAGCTCTCCAGAAATTTTCAGTCGTCTCTGGTTCACGATCCGTCGCACATTCACCGTATAACAACTTATCCTGATCGGTAAGTCCACACAAAGTTTGTAAACTTTTCTAATAGTCCTAATATATCTACCCGCGGGAGATCAAAAAATTAAACTTAAACGAAACGCCACAAAGTTCAGGCACAAAGTTCGAATCGATTTTTAGTGTATATGTTAATTTTCTGGCATGGTCAAAACAGCAGCAAATGTTAATATGCACCAGGTGTTAATATGTACCCTCCAATGAGAAACAAAAAGCGAGAGTTCTTCGAAAAATATCACGCAACATGAAACCGTCACGCCATAGTTATGTTTTGGTAACGCTGACAGTAAAGTACGGCAAATGAGTGACACCCTTTTCCTGGTAGTAACGTACCGCGGCGAGTTATAAGATCTAACTGGAACCTGCTATTTTTCCGCCGATTCTTAAGCATCTTACATCTAAGTTTGGATATCTTTAACAACTGGCTGTAAAGCATTCAATTGAAGTCACATAATTCATGCCAAGTGGTATGTAACTATTTGTCCCCGTAGTTGAGCAAAGAAAAAGAGAAATGCTATGATTACTTCATTGAGCAAAACAATACTGATGGGAAACATTAAAGGAAGATTACAATGTAGATATAAATAAATCAAGTCCTGGTAAAACATTTGAGTTACTATCCCTAAAATTTTAATAATATGTAAACATTACCCTATAATTTTTTTGCAGTTGAGATGAAACTTAGCAACATTCACAAAAACAATTTCCTATTTTTCTCAGTATCTGGTAGTTTTAAGGGCTTTAAAAATTAATGGAAAGTAGCTGAAATTTGTTATCATTTGTTTCATAACCGAGCTAGTGAGGGGCCTGGGTCTATTCCCCGGTTGATGTCATAGACTCATTTACATCACATCAACTCTTTGTGAACATGCATGCAAAACAGTTTGTGAAGTCAAACCAGGAATAGACCCATGCCCCTCACCAGCTTGGTTGTGACACAAAAGGTATCAAATCTCAGGTAGTTTTGTTGCTTGCAAAAAATTCAGATGCTGTGAAAAAAATGTCAAAGTTTCCTTTGGGACAGCTTCAATGTTACATTTTTGCAGAAATATTGTTTGGGGTTAGGTACACTTTAAAGGTGGAAAGAGTCAACGACACCTACCAGATCATTTGGATGGCCTAAACTCCTTTGAACTTTACTCGTCTCAATATGAGAAATGCAACATCTGTTGTTTTCACATTGATAAAAATATCATTTTGGGCTTCAAAATGAAGGCCATGCCAGCTATCACTTTCACAAAAGCAAGAGCTGCTAAGGTTTTCAGGCGATGGCCAAAAATTTGAGAAGACTTGAGTTCTCCTGTCAAAGGAGATAACATTTTTATTCTTTAGGCTTAAATTTATCTACAGAGCTTAAAAACACTCCAGGTAACAAAAGAGAGCATTTAAGGATGATGTCTAATTAGCACCATATGCAAATAGTTGGTCTTGGCAAGGGCCATTTGAAATCACAAAGAAAAGTCAGGGTAGCCACACATTTTTCCTGAGATAATTAGCCTTAAATCTTGATTTTTCTGAAAAAGGAAGAGATATCTCTTCACAGGTTTCCTTAGAATTCACCTTTACACACAGAAATGAAAACACAAATGGTAACATTAAGCCACAATAAATAAAGTGTAAAAAGCTTTTCCTTGCAACAAGAAATTCAATTATTGAATAGGCTTGCTACTTCCATTTCATAACATAAAATGTCAGGCTAACCACAGGTTTTCATAAGTAAAATGAGTTGTGTTCATGTTTTTTGAAAACTTTTATGGTGCTTGCTAAATTTTTTCCTGTTACCTCCCCAGTAAATCAAACACTTTTTGTCTCGTTTAGTGCATGCACCACTCTCTCTGCAGGTACATGTTTACAGTTGAATATTTTTTTCAGACTACTTTTTTACTGACAACAGCTAATTTTTCATTTGGAAGACATTAGCAGTTAGTGGCTAGCCACTATGGTGTTCCTGGTTTAAGCACAGGTTTATTAAACTTGACTTGTTCGCAGTAGGAAAAATTTGTAATCATTTTTGTCGTGTACTTGGTAGCATAGTTGATTACTCAATGTCAACTAGTGTGTAAACAATGCCTTGCGTGATGCACAGAATGATTGCGTACTAACAAAGTAGGCACCGTCCTTTAAGCATTTGTGAGCAAACTATCAATGGAGGCCTCAAGGTCTAATCATCACAAAAACATGGTAATTGTACTACAAATAAAACGACAGCTACAGTTTAGAATGAAAATGCCACTGACCTTCATCAACATTTTCTAGGTACTCCCGCCATCTTGAACAAGCTGATGTTTATGTGAAATGTCCTTGGGGTCGTGCTCGTAGCTATGCCGGGGAGGCTCCTGTGTGCCTTCCAGAAAACCGTCGACCCAAATGGGAACCTCCAGCCTTACTTCAGAAGGGACATAAACACTTTGGCAGTGGAGTTGATCCTCATCCAAGGTGAGTAAAATATCCAGCTGATCAACATCTCAATTCACTTAACCAAGCCAATGCAATTTTGAGTAGACTGGTGTTGAGAAAAAAGAAAATCATCAAATAAAGGATCCATTTGCAGGGGTTTCATTAACATTTTCAGCAGGGCAGTAACTGGTTTTCACAGGTGGACAAAACTACTTGAACTGAAATTCTTTACCAGAAAACTTTACACTAGATGGCCAAACCAGGTGGCCCCTAATGAAACTCCTGCACTGGGTAACCTGTGTCGCAGGTGTATTTTTTGGAAGGTGGGGATGAAGTGGAAAGATAAATGTGGAAAGGGAGAAAGGGAATTTTTGCCTTGCTTCTGTTCCTTTCTCCACCCCACGCCACCCTGCTTTATATACTACTAGATACTTTATATTGGAATTCTCTAATTTAGTTTCAATTATTAATAGTTATAGAGGGTCCTGCATGAGTATTCTCATGATAAATGATTAGCTGATTTTATTTTCCATGAAACATGAATTTAAGAAATTATTCTTCATGATCCTTGACTTAAAGGTTTTTTGTAAACCATAACAAACTTGTTTTTGTTAAGTTATTGATGTATATGCATGATTTCACCACTCTATTCTGCATGATTTTGAGGTGCAATGATGCTCATTAAGCAAAAATGCTCTTTGGGAGATTCCAACATCAAAAAGGTCATTAATCATAAGAATTCCTTTAGAAAACAAGCATTTTTAAAAAAGTGAGAGCTTTTCAAAGATAATATTTTTATGATTCCAAGTTAACCTGGTGGACAGCATCCTGATACAATAACAAGGAACATTTGCTGGATGAAAACATTGGGGCGTCAAAATTGCACTTATGGATAAATTTACCACATATTCGAGAGAGAAAGTAACTTTACTTAATACTTAAATTAGAAAACTTTACTAAACTGAACGAATTTCTACAGCTTTAAGTCAAAATATTCAGTTATCTCGCTGGCAAACAAAAACTATGATTGTGTGCCTTAACCAAGATAGTTTTTTGCTCCTAAGCTAGAATTCACATTTTAATCAAAAGTAGTGTCACATTTTTTTTTCATTTGGATTTCTCAGTTAGTATTTTCAAAGAAATATGGCTAAATCACAATACAAAAGTGAATGAGATTTTGAGACAGCATTATCACATTATATTGGCGGCTAGTTGGCAGAAAGTATATTCTTGTATTGGTCTTCATAGCTAAACAACTACATCCATTATGAGAATATACTTTCTCCCATTCAGCAACCAATTTAATATGGTTGTGTCATCTCAGAATCCTATTTAGTTTATATGAAAGCTTAAAAAAATATTGAAACACTTTAGTCTTTTCACTGCAAGAGTCCAGCAAATTTTTTCAAAAGTTCTATCTGAACTCACATACTGCAGTTTTTAGAACTGATTTTGGTGATTTATTCAGTGTGAACTTCCTAGGCAGAAGCTAATAGTCTAGCAAAACTTACAGGTATAAGGCTTTTTGTAAAACTGAGCTAATCTCTTTGACAGATCAATGAATCAATCACCTTTTTCTGTTGTGTTTACTATATAGTAATTTCAGCTAAACTTTCAGTTCTCTTGTTGATCACCTGATGTATCTTGTGTCTCTTCTTGCCTTGAGATGCACATTTTGTGACTTTGTAATCTTTGAAGACAATTTTTGTGGCTATTTTATCCTAATCAGAATATAATAAAACTTATTCCCCTCAGTGTTAGTTGCTACATGTGGTAAACAATTCTTCACTTAAGTGGAGGTGAATAGTGGTGGATATTTACCAAGCCACAAAGTGACAAGGAAATATCCACCACTTCTACGATTAGGGTGTCACTTAAAATTGTTAAGCCCAAACTGTTAGTACTTTCATGTGGTTGTGGGTTTAAGAATAATAATACTATATGCTGCATTTTCTATGTGGTCTCATTGGTTGGTTTAGAAAACACCCTGTGGGGTACTCCTAGAAAAATTGGGTGGGGTTGTGCAGCCCGTTTCCCAAAACCCTTACCCCATTTATTATCAATATCTGCCATTTTCCTACCCTATTTATGGCATGACCCAAAATTTGATATCCTAGTTATGACTGTTGCAGCTGGCACAGCTGCCATAAATTTATGAAGGGCTTTTGTTGATGGTCTTATCGATAATGATGAAAAAGTAGCTTGTTCTAAAAAATATCACCAGCATTGTGCATAGTGCATGTGGGTGGTTTGAAGAGTTTCACATCATCTTGAAACATATGATTTGGGAAGAGATTGTCTGATGTAACTGAGAGAAGGTGAAAGCAAACTTCAAGCAGGAGAATTGAAAAGTTAACTTGATAAAGTACAAAATTATGAAGGAAAAATTAGTTTGAATTTATCAGTATGCTGATAACTCATAAAGGGAACTAAAACTTTAAAATATACAGCAGCTGAGACAACACAATGGTAAATTATCCAAGAACTGCATGGTGGATTCCACAATCAGCTGAATTTAATGACAACTGAAAGCTATGTAAAAATAGAAACATGCACAGACAACAGGAGCAGAATTTGTTATCCTATGATTTCAAACAACAATCCTGAAGATAATAGTTTGTGTTGCTGTATGTTCACAGTGGAAAACAGTGAATGTAATGCGTTTATAATGCTTTTAAATGTAAAATCATTTTGCTACAACTACCAAAATGCAATTTGTTTTCTCTTTGTTATTCAAATTTTGAAGCCCTGTAATAATAAAAATAGTATCTACTGTAACTGGACATTTGCTTGGAGTTGCTGTCATTTATGTTGGGGGCAGACACAGCTAAGCAAAGGTGTATGGGCCGGGGGGGGGGGGTGCAGTAGTTGTTTAGGGCAACAAGAGAAATTTGGGTAAAGGTTTTAACGTTTCAATTTGTTTTGAGAAATAACAATACTGGTATTGAGACTCGATACTCAAAAGTACTGCAAGCCAGCATTTTCTTAACATCCCTAATTTTTCCGTGTTTTGCATTATTAACTTATTTGGCTATCTCAATGGCAGCGACAGTTATTTCTTTTAATGTTTTCTACTCATAACATGATCTATATGATGGATTGATATACAAGAATATTCTTACTCTGGACTCAAATTTCACTTCATATGAAGGCCTATGTTAGTAATGAATTGTATGACCCTCATTTGTGCTCGAATATTACTTTGTCAAATTTAAACAACTTGCAAAATATTTTAGGAAAGTGATTCAGCAACTGCCTATGCAGCTAAGAGGCAAGAGAAACGTTAGATGCACAATAATTTGAGTATGATTGAAGTTCAAATCAAATTTGTTGGTAGAGGAGAAGTTTCCATACAGATCTTTTCAAATGTGTCCGCATCCACACAGCTTAGTTTAGCAGCCAGATGTTTGAACAAATGAGAACCTTAACTGTGGCTTCTTTAGCTAGCGATGCAATATCACTCAAATTTAATCAGTGAATTCTTTTACTTAGTTCATACCTTTCCAAATAAGTAACCTGTAGCTTACCTCTGTCCTGTAAATAAAACAGTTTAAGATAAACTGCTTCGACTTTTCTTGTATACCACATGTGTACAGTTAAGTTGTTTCACTGTCTGTCAGTCGTCTGTCAGTCGTCTGTCAGCTGTTTTCATTTTCGGAGAGACTGGGTTCGAGTTCCAGGGCTTTCGGCTCTACCCCGGGGGGGGGGGGTACTCCCAGAAAAATTTGGCAGGGGTGTGCGGCCCGCTTCCCAAAACCCTTACCCTATTTATGACCAAAATCTGTGATTTTCCCTACCCTATTTATG
>OMLO01001605.1_pt1 | contig 17590 bp, 18 predicted proteins | sample 1674811 | NCBI WGS metagenome assembly OMLO01 (sample SAMN06265003, study PRJEB25207) | coral metagenome | isolation source: Coral host | place: Mexico:La Bocana,Puerto Morelos, Mexico | collected 2008-11-13 | reverse complement strand
GGTATGCCGATGCATTGAATGTAATCAAAGATTGCTCGAGTCCCGTCAGGACCTCGTTGACTTCTGTCCATCCAAAGAAGTTCTGCCCACAACCTTCACCGTGAGGCTCTATAGTTGTCCTTAGGGCAACTTTAATACAAACCACAACTGCAGTTGCGGTTAGTTGAAACTAGTGCTGCATGCATGCACATTATAAGATAAGTTTGCTCTTGTTAATGGGCCCCTCCATCCCTCCCAGGGTTCTTGGCAGGAATCTTTGTTTGTCTTTCATGGCATCATGAGCATTGCATCTGCCCTCCCTCCCATGTGCTTGCCCAGCTCTGACATGCATTTTTGCAGCATGCTTGCGTTTTCATGCTTGCAGTCTTTGAGGACCGAAGACAAATTGGGCCAAATAGATCAACTAGCAAACTCAGCTTCTATAGTCACATACCATTCGCGTATCTCTATATTACTATATATGTATGGTATTGTTTGTAAAGCTCAGCCTCAAAACTTCCCACCGACATCTATGTTCCATGTATTCTCTATAGGTTTGGCAGTCTATGCTCAACCCGCATGCTGTTCATGAGCATAGACTGCCACAAGTATAGATACAACCACATATATACAACTGGTTCCCTTACATTGGAACGTTCAGCTGCACAAACATTTTTTCTGGTCACCGCTTCTTCTTCAGTGGCGGGAAGTGAAACATCCTATATAACGTCGAGCCTGGAAGGTTTTTTGAAATTTGGAATGTTTTTACCCAAGAACCTCGTAATGTACCGTGTTGATCCATCTGTTTTTTCAAGAAACGTTTTTGTTTAGATTTGGAATTCCGATAGGGCACCCAACCAAAAAACCAATTGACAGCCAACTTAATTCTGTGAAATTTACGTTCATTGAAGTAAAGGCCACCCAGGTTTCTGAAGCAGGATCCATCAGGCGCATCGAATCTCCTGCACCGCAGCTGGGTTTTTGCAGCTTAGTGAAAAGTGAAAGGTGTGGGGTGTAGGAATGGTGCGGTCAGCCCCTGTGAACGCCATGCGGGTGGATGATGAGCCAACCAAATTCAAGTCCTTACGTGCTTGGGATGTATCACTGGTAATTTTTTTTTTCACCGATGTAAACCCGTACCTCATTTCAGTAAATGTTGTGAGTCAAAACAATCTAAAAAATTAAAATATAGGTACTGTCAGTTTTCAAATACTCCCTTACCAGTGCCCTCCGAACATAGGTGCTGGGCGAGTCGCATGGACTTCTGAGGATCTGGAACCCAAGCTGTTGAAAACAAATCTTTTCGTTTTTTTCCCATGGAAAAATCTAGTAAACAGAATGGGGGGGTACAAACCAAGGTTTTTACAATAGCTATTCGCAATCACTTGCCTCTTCAAAGCAACCAGGGATGGGTGTGATGTTGGTTTGAAATATTTCTTGTTTTACAAGTGTCGTAGGACCGTGATTTGGGGGCGATTTCATTTGTGAAATCCAACAAATTCAAGGATTACGTAGCTGAAGCGTGGCATAATGATCTTCCTGATGCTGCGTGCGAAATCATTAGTGCCGGCCGGGTTCCCACTGATGCGAAGTTAGTATTGCTGCAGTCAGAAGATCATACACCAACTTGCAAGGAAGCGAAGGGTGAAAACAAGTATGTGTTTTTAATACAGCCCCGGTTTTTTTTCTGTTTGTAAGGTTTGTTTGAATATTTACGCTGAAATATAGCCCCAGTGTTTTCTGTTTGTACCCCTGAGGATGTGTCCAAGAACTTTGTGTGGCTCAGGGTGCTGTGCGAAGTTTACCCACAAAAGGTTGCTTTGGGAAATATTTTTAGGCGACTTTTAGATGTTGGTTGAGCGTTTGGTGTTTTTTTTGCGATAGGTTTTTCAGAATATGAATTTAGGAAGCTAAATGGGGAAAACACCGAATGCACTTCAGGTTCCATCAGCCTTCTTCATTGGTGATTGCATGCTACGACTGGACTCCATGATGTGCAAACACTTGCTGGTTCCTGGGGGCGGGAATACCCGTGAGGACCTTGCGCTTGCGGAAGGTAAACGCCTAAAGAAACTGCTGGGTTATTTGAGACACCTCTTCCGAAACAGTGGCTAGTTTAGAAGTAAGGTTTGAAAATAATTTTTACTGATGTAAAGTTGTGTTTAGTGCCTTTTAACTTTCTTCCAGCAATCAGTTTTGGATGTTTTCACTCGCGGTCCCGTATATAAGGTACTGAGAGCTATGATGACCGTGTCGCGGACTTGAAGCAGCTTCTGCAGAGATCCCCATGCAAGTCTAAAGCGGACAAGGTTAGCGTTTGGAAAACCCAAGGGTCTCAATCAGTATAGTGTTGCTGTTGCAGACTAGTGGCCAACAAATAGTTTCTGTTTTGAAAATTTGAGGTTTGTTGTTTATTGTTTATCAGCTTTTGGTTAGGGATTGCATTTCTTCCACACCCCCACCTACAATCGCTTGTCTTGATGTGCGCAGGAGTCACTTCCAGTGGCGACCGAAGAGGAGAAGGAGAGGAACAGGCAGTACTGGTCGCAATTCAAGGTGGCCGCAAGTAGCTCACGCAAGAATCCAGATTCCGATGATGCTGAGTCTTTGGGAGACGGTGAGGGAGGGGAGAGTTCCGAACCGGAAAGTGATGTTGCTGTAGACCCCAAGGATGACAGGGTGGATGATGTTGATGCAATTACCCCCCGTAATCTTTTTGGGGATGAATCCCAACCTGAAGAGGGATCACGTGCTACAGAAGGGTCTGAGGGTGAAGATTGCGGTTCAGAAGACACCTTGGCCCTAAGCCCAAGCCCAAAGCCCTTCAGCAAGAGCAAGATGCCCAAAGTCAAGATGGAAGTTGATCTCGAGACCTGGACTTACCCTACAAGCAGTAGCACCCCGACCAAAGACATTCTCAATTTGTGATTTGTTTTGAATGTTTGCCTGAAATCTGGATGATGTTTTTTTCATAGTTGAGATTTTAATTCTCTAGCTGCAGCTTGTCCTAGCTTACATTTGTATAGCTACATGTTTTCCCCATAAGCTTTAGGCGATGAATCCGATTATGAGCCGGATGCAGAGCCAGCTGATCCCGACTCGTTTTTGGAGAAGATTACGGAAGATACCGTTGGCCCCACTCGTGTTTCGAGGGGTCAAGAGGATGTGGCTACCATGAAGACCCCCAGTAGTTCCAAACCAAGCTTCTGGGGTGATGCTCTTGTTGACACGCCCGAAAAGGACCTTTGTGTTTTTGTTAATTTGTGAGTTTCACACATTATCGATTTTAAGGCAAGTCGCGTTGAGACATTTTCTGCTGTATACTTATTTGTTTGCGGTTGTGCTGATGTATCTCGCCTACGCTTTACATCCCCTTTTCATTTCCATAAAATGGAAAGTATTGGACACCTTTACCTGGCCAGATTCAACCCTCAAAAAAATTCTAGGAGCCTCAGCCCTCGCGCAAGACCAAGAAGGTGAAAAAATCGACCAAGGACAAGAAGGATAAGAAGGGTCGGGCATCGTTCAAGAGAGCTGGGAAGAAATTTGGGGCAGCCCCTCCTTCTAATGCTGCTACTGATGGATCTGACCGTGACCCTGAAGATAGGTTTTTGGGGTATGATTTGACACCTTTGCCGAGGGAAGCGTTCCCAGACCGTTCAAAGCCTAACCAAGGGAAGTTGTCCTACACTATTGACTTTTCGGGGGCTAGGGTTGAAGTCCTTTTGGAAAAGAAAGCTTATTTCATTAAGGTGGTGTCTCCTGGTTTTCCAGGCCCAAAGGGCCAAATCACTTGGAGCAAATATGGGGAAGGTGGTGTCTCCTGGTTTTCCAGGCCCAAAGGGCCAAATCACTTGGAGCAAATATGGGGGCCCCCAAGCAGCCTGGGACATCGTGAAAGAACGATCAGGTTTCAATAGGCCAGCGGAATCTGCAAGTTAGACGGTGCAAAGCCCAAGTTTTAGTCTAGTTCCGAAGTCAAAAATATAGTATGGACATCATCCATTTATAAATTCTCTTTTGGTTGATTCAACCCAAAAATGTGTTGGTTAAAGTTTTTGTTTTGAGGGGTATAGCTTGGCACTGGCTTGCAGGTTTAGGGGCACGCTGCCATTGTCAGAGCAATGGTAGCAATTTTGGTTGAGGGAGTAACATGGAAATCCTGAAGCATTGAATGCTTTTTATTACTAATGTCTTCCAATAACATCCTAGAACACACTCAAGCCTGTGCTTTCTGAAACGCTGAGGGTCCATGTCGTGGTGCGTTCCCCAGGGGGGGGGGCAAGTTGAACCGCTGGTTCTGTGGCCGTTGGTGAACTGTTTCGCGAAGTTTTCAAAAATCATTATAAGATATTACGCAGAAAATGTCTGGGTATCGGCTGAAGAATGTTTTGACACCAACAATGGCCATAGATTAGAGTGATCCTGATAGCTGTGACCGTGACCCGGGACCGAAAGGCTTTACAAAAGATTATGGAAAAAGATTAAGGTACATGCTACATGTGTGCTGCAAATATGCACCTTATGGCGCATCAATTCAGATTTCAACATTGTGAATTTGATATATAGGTCTTCAAAAACATGTTACTCCAGGGTGTGTTCAGGATTGTGTTGCTGCTCGCATCTCCAGGTCTCGTTGGCGATCAAAAAAACATCCATCACCAACATCGACCAACAATTTGGTGAAAACAGCTTTCAACAGCAAAATACAAAAAAGAATACCGGTAAACATGCCTTCCAATTCATTCCTTTTCTTTTAAACCCCCCAAGAGGCAGAGCTAAAATCCAGCCCATATTTGGACCAGAACCACAACTATCACATAACAAAAACCATTGTTTTAGAACACTGCATGCAGTTCACAAATCCTAGATGCACAATTCAAATTCAAAATATCACATATATTTATATTTACATATGTAACCATATGTATATATACACAGCATCTCTTCCTTCGACAAGGGACCATGGGGTACGTGCTGTGGGGGTCACAGCAGCCCTGCTCATGAGGCATCTGGGTGGTTTGGGATCTTTGGTTGAAGGTCCAAAACGAATGGAGTACAAAAGTAGCATTGTTTTAATGAAGCCCGAAAGGTTACAGGTTTGAACCAGTTTCCAATCCGTTTGCTCGCAGCTCCTTTGGCCAGGCAATCTTCGTTTGGCTGTGGGCTCTTCCTGCATCAGTTGCAGGCCGGCCAACTTGGGAGAACTTAGCACGGAAAAATGCATCCAAACTATCCTTTCCATCATTTATACCTAAAGTAGGATACTCCATGTCATTCCAAATTCCAAGTCTTCAGTTTGCATTATCTTCAAGACTGTTTGGCATCAAACCTTGCATGATGATTCCCCTGATAATTCCACTCACTTCACCAAGCGCTCCTTGCGCACAGGCTCTCGGGGTCACATTTCACCTTGTGCAGGCGGCCGCGGTGTAGGGGGGGCAAGCTTCGAGGATCCAACTTTTTTCAAAAAAAGAGTTGGGCGCAGTCATTGAATGTTGATATATGTTGATAAGAGCAGCCAAAACAATCCTCTACAACAACTCAGGCCTTGTAGATACAGTCTTAAAACCGCTGAATTTAGGATCAACACAGGGAAACCGTTTCCCGGAAGTTTCACGTGTAAAAAGGTTGGCACCCTTTCTAGCCATGGGAAAACGGTCCACTGAGCGTCAGACCGTCAAAGCTATGAAGTCTCCGAGTGGTGTGACCTTTTCAAAAAAGGCAAAGGATGGCAACCGCCAGGATGTCATGAATGGTCTTACATTCCTCAGAGCTCCCAAGGTTGGGGCAGGTCATAAATTTGTAGGCTCCCATATTTCAATCCAAAGGGGGGTTGTTTTTACATCATGGTAACAAGTGGTTTTGGAAAATGTTTTTGATGTTGTTGGAAGCTGATCTTTACAAACTCGTAGGTAATGTGGCTACACCTTCTTTTAGAGGAAAAAAAACGGTATGGGATGATGTATATGGGTTGTTTTCTCAATAGATACCCCGTGAATTGGTTTTAATTGTGGGTAGTGGAAAGTCACTTTTTGTTAAAAAAAAACTGCAGCTTTCCCTGACTAGATTGCAGCGGTCATTGCCGCTCTGATCTTCAGCCTGTCTGGCCTAGACTGGGGCAAGGTTGATCATTGTGAGTTATTTGCCGGCCAAATGGCAGTGTCGCTGGCGGAGAGAGAGGCGAACCAAGTAGTCTATAACGGCTCAAGTCCATAGGTTAGCCAATGTGTTTCCTGCAAATTTTTTGGGGTATCTACAACTATATATTTCTAGCAGCTTTTGCAATTTGAAACACATTGGCAAACCATGACTTGAGGACATAAGTTTAGTGCAGTGATGTCACCCTATATGTTTTAGTGGTTCTTGGGTTCGATACATGCGAACCAACTGCTTTGAAAAAAGAACATCAGTTTGAAAGGGATAGGTAAACCAGAAGCCGAAGTGGCTATGGTCAACTATAATCATAGATGCTTTAAGTCTTTAAGTTTAGATCGAGGAAAAAGTTACGTATACCAATTCCTTTGTTTGAAAGTTGGTATTCTTGCAAATGTAACCATCCCACAGGAAGGACGTATTGCAGCAGCTTTGGACATATCGTATGATGACGTATACCATGACATCAACAAACCCGAGGGATTTGTCCACAGTGCTTTTCAGATCCTACGCATGCCTGCAGGGTCATTCTTGACCCTGGCCCCCGTTTGCAGCACGTGGGTATTCATGAATCTTGATGGGAATACAAAATCAATGTTGTTAAATTTTCCCCCGTTTTTCCGTATCGTCGTTCCAGGATCTCGAAATTTCCCAAGTGTTTCCCATTCCATTCCACTGCTTGGGTTTCTGCGCCGCAATCGCTCAGGAGCAGAGGCTCCACAGGAAGAACCTCACACAAACCGCTGGGCTGGGAGTCGGTGCCCAGCGTGGAGAGCGGGAACAAAATGGTGGCAAGGGTTGCAATTCTATTGTTCTTAGCCTCAGCCAAAGGAATATGGTGGATAATGGAGCAACCGCGTGGCAGCTTGCTAGAAGCCCACCCATTGATACAATATGTGTTTCGACGTATCCGCACTTGGCGGCAACATATCAAAATGGGCGACTATGCAGCTGATACAGAAAAGGCAACATGGTTATACTCCAGTGCCTTGCCAAGAAAAGAACTATTTATATATGTATATTTTCAGGTATAGCATTTACATACCATTTAAAATGTATAAAACATATTATAGTATGTTTTTTGTTATATATATATATATATTTGATAGGATACAGATAGTTTTATATTGATACATCACACATATATTGCTAGGTCAACCCTCCAAGAATGAAACGGATTGGAGCAATGATTTCATTTTGAGGTCAACTCATCCATACCTTTTACTTGTTGATAGTTTCTGTTTATGGGGTTTGTGGGTGAAACCTGGAACTGGAACTAGGTGATACTAAAAAAGTTGTTTCAGAATTAAGTCTAATCCACTACATGGGATTCCCCACGAACCTGGTCAAGTCTTCTCTTGTAAAGACTGTTGGGAAATGATTTGTTAGTTTCTGGCTTTTTGGGGTTGATTGGGATGTGTTTCCCTAACATCGTTTTCGTGTTGTGTTTGTGGTGAATTCAAATCCGATCGCTAATTCTTCATACCCTTAAATATGGGGGGTATGAAACCCAATGTTCTTTAGCTAATTGTTTTAGCCACCCTGGAATGATTTTTGGAGCTGACTCAAACCATACACAATTCCTGCTAAGACCGACCTGAAATTGGTGAAATTGTGGACTTCAAGCCACTTCGGTTGCCGCCGAAGCCGCAACGGGAAATGGCTGTTATTTACTACGACTCCCATGGGGTCAAGAGAGTAAAAGGTGGACGACACTTAAAACAGTCGCAAGCCTATCCAAGGCAGTTTCTTCATGGCAGAAACTAGCATTATGAAAAGTTGTGAAATCTTTGTTTCCAAGTTGTTTTGGGTGATGATATCTCTGATTTATGAAGTTTCTGAAGCTATGATTTCACATCGTTTCATTTGGATCCTGTAGCCTTTTTGTCGGAAAGATCGCACCGTGTTTTTCCTTATAACATGATTTGCAATTGGTGGTTCATAGGTTTTACTGATTGGTGTATGAAACAGCTACAAAAGCACATGTTTTGGAAACGAAGTGATATAATAAGAAGTATTTGAACGGCTTCACCCCTACACGCTTACCATCAACTGCCTTCGACATCCCAGGTTCGGGCGTGCTCTTGCTAGGCTCCGCACCAAGCATCGGGCACAGTGCATCAAGGATGCCAAAGGTTTCCTAGAGCGGGCTGCAACTGAAGCCAAACCCAAAGGGCCTAGCTTCCTAAACCGCCGTTGGATTAAACTTGCTGATTTGGACCCTGTGGTGGAATACTTGACCCAATCCACTGCCGAAACTTAGGCAGATTCACTGGGTTGTAATTAGGTTTGTACGTTTTGATCATGAACCAGGGGCAGGAAAATAGCGCTTATATAATCACATATTTGGTAAAACCAGTCTCTCACCTGTAGATGATTTGCAACCCTGGGCCATGATCTTTCGCAATTGAGTTGGTCACCGCAAAGAAGACTGGCACCATAAATGCCAGCTCCCTGTGGTTAAAGCATGTTGAAAAATTGGTTCTATGGTGTGAGGGGGTGATTTGACAACCCAAAACGATGCTTGACCTTTTTAACATCAACTAAAGATCAATATCCACCCTTTTTTCATGAAAAGATCAAAACCCAAGCTTCACCACCAGTTCCCCACACATGGCAGGCTTAATGCCGCGATTTGTACTCAAGAACATTGGGAAGACCAGTACTACCTGCATGTTTTCTTTGGGACATGGGTGGTGTGAAAAAGTTCAAATCCAACAAAGAAAAAAGTTGCGAAAAGAACGAGAAAAAGTTGCGAAAAGGAGCGAAAAGTTGCGAAACGTATAATGTATAAAAATACCATTATAATGGTTGAATCCCAATTCGCTTCTCTACAGAATTTGCCTTTGGGACAGAAATCCACCAATTGAATCATTTTTGAAGCCTGGTGCCCATATATAGTTTCTCTATAGGAAACATGCCTTTTGTAAAGCCGTTTGTTGCTTTCAGGATTTGTTGCCCCTTAGTGCCTCGCTGTAAAGTGAGATGGGGAAACGGTCAGAAAAGCCAGAGGATCCAAAAAAGAAACAGGTGAAGCCCTCTCAGGAGAAGAAGGATAAGAAGGACAAGAAAGCGAAAGTGAAAGTTCAGCCGACCGAACCGATTGGATCCAAGAAAGCCACAGTGCCCCCAGCCCCACGCCATAGAGTGCACAGAAAGAGTAGCCCATCCACAGCTTCTACTGCATCGACAGAGAAAGCTTTTGTCTACTCAACTCCGCCCCAAAGGAAGAGTGCTGTACTAAGCCCTCCCGCGCAGACTCAGGAGACCAAGCACAGCGAGAAAAGGGTTCAGGATGGTCAGGACCTCAAGGATATGGACAGGTCAAGGAAAGCTGCGAAGACAGGACATGTCAGGGAGGGAGAGAAGCCGGATGAGAAGAAGAAGAAGAAGACATCAAAGGAAGACAAGACACGAACAAAGGAACCGAAAGAGAACCAGAAGGAGAAAACCGGAAAGGAGAATGAGAACAAGAATGATAAAGCCAATCCTTCTGGCATTCCAGGGAAGATTGATGAGAAGAAGAAGAAGAAGCCGAAGAAGGAAAAGGATGATGAGAGTGATGCATCAAGCGCAGAAGGTGAAAACATGAACATAGATCTAGATGCTGAGTTTGAAAAGCTGTGCAAAGAAATCGAGGAAGGAAGTGAGTACGAACCAGAGAATGAGGATGAAGACAATGAGGACGAGGGAGTCGATGAAGAGACAGAAGGCAAGAAGGACAAAGAAGGCAAGAAGGACAAAGACGATAAGAAGGACAAAGAAGGCAAGAAGGACAAAGAAGATAAGAAGGACAAAGAAGGCAAGAAGGACAAAGAAGATAAGAAGGACAAAGAAAACAAGATGAAGAAGTCCGGAAAAGAGCAGAAGGTTGAGGAGAGTGATGATGAGAAGGCTGAAGAAGACAAAGATGACCAAGGTGAGGATGATGATTCCCAAAGTGAGAGTTTGGAGTCGGAGCAAGAGGAATCAGAACCAGAGGAAGAGGAAAGCGAAGAAGAAAAAGCAGTGGAAGAAGACAAAGAAGAAGGAGAGGAAGAAGATTCAAGTGATTCGCCTTCAGACCAATCCCAATCCGATGCTGAGTCCTCTGAAGGTGGAGGTGAAGTGGCTCCATCCTCCAAGCCTGAAAGGAAATCTGCTTTGAAGACTGGGAATGGGAACAACGGGTTGGTTCAAGCTGCAGCCAAAGCTGTGGAGGGGACTACGTCTACTTCCCTCGTTGTTGCAAACAGCACTTTGGAATTCAAATGGTATTTTTCATGGTGGCATTTGTCTACTGACAACCCAAACAGGCTTACTGACAACCCAAACAGGCTTAGATTTTGTTTATATAATGCTTCTTCATTATTCATCCCTCCCTTGAAAGATTAGATAGCCACTGTCTCAGGTACAACGCACAAGAAAGAGTATGATGCTTTTTCACGGGACATTCGCAACAAGAAGAAGTGTCCAGCGAGTCTTTCTGAATACATCCAGAAGGACAAAAATGACTTGTTCAACATGTGGTTGCAGAACAACCAAAACCTGAAACAGTTCCCTGGCTTGACTTCTTTCTGCTTTGTTGCAAAAGTATCTCGAGAAAAAGGTTTTGATAGCCATGTGAACGTCCATATATCCAAAAAGTATCAACAAGTTATGATGATTTTGGTTTATGTTACCCCTCGCATTCTTCAAGCCCCAAGGTACTCAGTTGGGAAACAGTTGCAGTTGTAGGCTGAAGCTTCACACCTAACCCCCTTCTACTTCCAAACTACTCTGGACCTCTAAGTTTTCCTCCTGGTGTCTCCCAAGGGTGGCACTTGTGATCGAGCGCCGTGCCGAGAAGGTCAACAGGACTCGGGCAGGCCGTCAGGGCGTCAAAGAGCGTGAGTTGCTCAACAAATACGGTAGTCAGGAGAAGGTGGACAAACTCAAAACATTGCTCAAAAGCAAGGGCCTATATGAATATGACGCTGATTTTCCGACTGATGAGGAGGAGTGAGGGTGATTTCGGGAATGGATGTGTTTTGACAATTTTCTTTTTCCACCCATGGGTTCATATGTTACTTCCGTTCTTTGTTTAATATAATAGGGGGGTCTCTTTCCAAGTTACGTATTCTCCCATCTCCCATCTCGGGTGAGGAAATCTACTGGTTTGCTGGCATGGGAAGAAAGATGACTTCGGATGATATCACGGCAGATACGGTCCAACTTTCTGCCGTTGATAAAAAGGTAGATCCTGAGTTGGTGGCAGCACTCACTTCGGAAAGCGGCGTGCTTGCTGCAGGCTCCCTTCCAACCTCAGGTGGTGCAACTGCTGACTCGGACAAGAATGCTTGGGACACCATCTTGAAAGTTCCCACTCAAAAAGCCAAAAAGGAGAAAAACCACGCAAAGAAGGAGGATGGACCTGAGGAGATGGAGCCAAAAACTTGGAGGGAGACACTCATCTTACTTATCAGTGTTGCTCTTTTAGTGTGGATCCCCATATCAATGTAAATGCTGTTGATCACATTTCAGCTTTGTTCATGGGAAATGATTCGGGGTACAAACATGTAGTGAACTCCAACCTTTGCTTTCTTCCAGGGGATTACATACACACGCATTCGAGGTACTTTAAGTAAACCAAACCTCTAGTATAGTATCATTTACAAATGCAAAAAATACGATGGATTTGATACGTATACGCACCCACATATATATATATATATATATATGTTTTTATTTGTTGAAATATATTTTATAAACATATATGTTTACCTTATATACACAAGAAATATGATCATACATTGTATTATATATTCTATACTCGCCGTTGTCTACATCATTTAGTCGATTGATGGTTCAGGAAAGTTGTCGACATGATGGAGTCTATCCTCTCACAGAGTGCGGAAGCTAGAAAGATGTCCTTGTCCCTCAAACACGTTGCTTACAGTGGGGAACTCGAGGGACAAATGATGGCCCACAGTCAAAGCATGGAAAAGATCTACGCGACATGCCAGCAATTGATAGCAAACACAGAGGAACCGGATGACAGTTCAAAGTTCAAGAAACTCGTCCACAAGGTGGAGTCTAAGTTTGCATGGTTTGAGAAAGCTAAGGTGGGGATTGCCCAAAATTCAGTTTTAAAACATACAGTCACTGACACTGAGTTGTTCCTTTTTAAGAGACAAGGCTAGTTCGCAAATTAATCCCTCATAAATCAATCCCACGATCCACACAGGCAGCTGGCTCGGCCTTGCTCTCTGGATTGGCTGGGCGCAAGAAGAAAGGCAAGGCCAAGGCCAAAGCAAAAGCGAAGCCTGAAGATGCTTCGCCCAAAGAGTGAACCATGTGAGTGAGAGATTAGCCCACTCTGTTTTTGGTGAAGTTGGCTTGCAGGGCTTCGAGTGGAAAACTTGTAGAAGTATGGTCATACCGTCATATCTAATAGTTTACTTCTTGAAGAATGATGATGTACGCAAGTTGTAGAATTCATATTTCAAAACAAAAGATATATGTACATATATATATATATATATATTTATCACGATTCCGCCCTGGTCAAATACCAACAAAATTGTTCTTGGTTCTGATCCTTGCAATGCCAGCTTTTTGGGGGTTCTTTTAATCCAGCTAGTATGTATCATACTGCTGGTTATCAACAACTCGATGGATTCCTTCCATCCCTTCGCCGGTGCATCAAACATGTTTGTTTTGTTTACTTTGAAACTGTGATTTTGTTTTCCCTTCAACTCTTGTTTCCGGTTTGAGTTGCGGCCTTTTGGTGAATCGCCCGCATGCCAGGCTGCCTCAACACAAAGGCTGGTAACCGGAGACTCTCTGGGAGGTGGGGTTATACCCTTTGTTTTGACTGTCCTTTTATTTTAGGACCTGTCCCTTCATCAACACCTTCATGAGGAGAACCAAGTTCGAGAAGTATCCAAATTCCCAACAAGCCAATCAATTCATCCGTGCAAGCCTTGGGTACGAATGTCAATGTGTTATTTTCCAAAACGATTTTTGAAACCAAAGACTCATTAAAGATCCCCTTGCTTCTTTTCCTAGGCATGATTGGATCAGGGAAATCAGACATCCGTACTGTGGTCAGCATTGCGCAATCTCAAGTAGAAGATGGTCCAGTTCCACCAGCAATTGAAGCATTTGCATCTTTGGGTGCTTGGGGTGCCCATAGTTCGAATGAAGAACGTGATCTACATTCATGGCTAAAGGATTTGCATGGTATCACGCTGGAAGTCTATTACACAACTTTGAAAATCCAGGCAAAAGTCTCAAAAACATTGAGTTGTTTTTAACATGTTTGTTTTTATCACTCCACTCAACTCCCAGGTTTTTATCACTCCACTCCCTTGCATCCTCTCCAGGTTATGAATTCCGATGAGGTCCAAGCATTGGCAGTCCCATGCTTGTTGCCTCACGAGATCTTGCATGCGGTGGCTTCTGCGGGACAGAAGCAGGTATGGCTATTTTGTGTTTCCAAAGTATAGGATAGGTCAAACTTTTGAAGTTGGGGTGCTAAACACAGGATACTTCAAGCTACCCTACATATAGAACCACCGTACTTACTTGTAACTGCGACTATAGGAGGGATCAACCTTCTACACAGTCCCATTTGTTTCCAGGTTTGTGGTGTTAACGTTTGCCCCTGGGAAATTCTAGAATGACAACCCTGCCAGTTTCAGAAAACGTTCTTGGGGAAGCGAAGCAAAGAATCAGTGGCTGAACTTTGGTCCCATTGCTTGAGACTTGATGAATGGAAAGACCACCCTGCATTTGATGGTGTCCCAAAGAAGGATTGGTGGCGTAGGGGTCCCAGTAAACTTGTCCACCTTGACTTTTTGAAGATTCAACGGTTTAACCCAGTGGGTGTGCCCCTTGCCTCCTAGGCTACATACCTTTCAGTTTCCACATCGACGGTGCAGAATTTTATCGAAACAATGAATACCTGGTATGGTCAGTTTCCAGCATTCTGGCATCTGGTGATGTTACTTTGAACAAAAATTAGGAGCTTTATAGTGCCGAAATGGATGCGTGTTCATAATCAAGCTCATCTTTTAATGGAATTCTTGGGGCTTTCCCTTTGTTGTTTGAGGTTATGGACATCAAAATCCCGTTGATTATCATCCCGAATGAGTCCATGAAATTGGACCATGATCCTTGGCCTCAAGCTGGTGGGCATGTGATTTCTTAAAGCCTACTTTTTCAAAGGTAGCAATGAAATCATATCAGTTATTCATGGATCCAGTACGGAATCTTAGGTGAAAAAATCTGTCCACCGTGATGTTGCTGCCCTCTTGGCTTGGTCTATGAAAGCTGCAACTTGTGGAGTTTTTCCCGAAACAGGATTTCTTGGGGAGGAATTTGACAAGAAATCCCACCGCTACCGTTTGCGGGGTCAGAAAATTTGCAACGGTTGGAGGCCTATCATGTTTTGCGAAAATGTATATGTTCAACTGTTCGACTATTTTGTGTTTAATGTTTTAGGAACTTGACCGCAAAACCATGTTCCCCTGTCCGCAGGGCGGCTTACCATACTTGTCGGTATGATGCTAAAGCTAGAGTTGAAGCAAACAACTTTGAACGCTACTACAGCTGCCGGTTGATTTGTGAGTCGTGCATGGCTGAAAACTGCACAAAAAGGTCAAACCCCTCAATGTGGTATTTCGACTTTAGGAATGACAGGCCACGACATTTGACTTACATTACTGACAGAACCTACCGTTCAACAACCTTGGAGCTGTCACCCTGGACGCAAGTTGATGGATGGACTTTGGGGACATGTTTGCATGACTGGATGCATTCAGTGTATCTAGGAACAGCAAGGGACCTCTTACCCAGTCTTCTTCAAGATTGGTTGGACTTGGGCTTGCTGGGAGACAATACCATATCTCTGCATCGACGATTGAGAAGATTTTCCATTCGAATGCAACAAGATTTCAAAACCAACAAGTAGGAGCCTTATTTGTTTCCATCCAGTTTTGATCCCTTTTCGGTCCCATGTTTTGCCACCTTCGCAATGGCCACCCACTTCCAATCTCGTCCAGGTTGACCGTGAAGCGAATCTTCCTCACAGAGGCGAACACTGGGCTACTTTCTAAAGGCTCAGGTCATGCAGAGCTGGGATCTTGTTGGAAAGCCAGCCATGTCAAAATGATGATTTGGTGGTTTTGTCAACGAGCTATGGAATTTTCAAACTTGACCGGAGTGCTTTGGTGAACAACCAACTTGTGTGTTTTCGTGAAACGCTAATATATACCAACTCACTCCTCCATTATGTTTGTCAATATATTGGGCCTTTCCATGTGAAGGTGAAAGGTACGGTTTTGATTACTCCCATACCATGTTTTTTTACAAAAATGGGAAGCGCTCTGGAGTTTTATCCCCTCAATTGTTTCGCAAATTTATGCGAGATGCTGCCATCAAAAATAAATAACACATCTACCCCAAAATTTTCTTGGGAATTCACTAAGAGAGGTCTTGCAAAACCAACCCGGGTATACCCTTTGGCATTTGGGGGGCACACCATTTATACCAGACCATTTAGCATTCCCCTAAGGACCTCAAGATTAAAGGAGGCGCCTGTTGCATATGGGCTTTGCAAGAAGCCATCGCAATTACTGACCGAGCTAATCTCATCATGACAGTTGATGAAGCCAATCTTGCATCTGAACTTTTATTAAGTCATTTGCGTCATTGGCAGGGGTTACGGCAAATGTCAATGAATGCCAACGTGAAACGTTGGCGTTTTAGACCGAAGCACCATTACATAGAGCATGTGGCTTTGAGCCTACCCCGGGTAAGACTCAACCCACGTGCGACATCCTGTTTTCAAGATGAGTCGTTTCTTGGTGCAATCCGTCGAGTTGCCATTAGGTGCAATGCGAATAATGTTTTGTTACGTTTGTTTCAAAGGGTGCTCTTAAACTTGGGGCAACGGTGGCACGACACCCGGCAGTCCTCGTGAAAAAAGAAAGAGCTGCAAGCGCAGCCATGGCTTTGAGAAACGAATGCCAACACATAAGATACGCGTACCGTATATTATATAAAAATACATATGGGGACAGAAATATATCACAATAGCCCATACCAGTATTTCAGCAGGTCTAATTGTTTTGTGGTTTGCACCCCAAAAATCAAGAATATGAAAAAATCCCAAAAGCAAATAACACATATCATTTTTGTTTTCCCCAGAGGCGGATGAAAAAACAACCCCCAAATTCCGCACATACAATCTTTGTTGCGCGTTTTGAATTGCATGAGTGTAAAGTTTCAACATTTAAAACATGTGCCAATAGCATGCACGTATGTTAGGTGCTGAACACGTGCCTGTCAAGTAAACTGCGTGCGTGTTTATTGCAACCGTTTTGGTTCCTAACTTTGCAACGTTTGCAATCACATGTTTGCATAGAGAGCCATGTCGGCAAAGGCGCGGGCTTCAAAACAATGAACCATGCATTCAGTGCCGCCATGCTTTGAAAACAAAACATGCCATTCAAGTGATGGTAGGACCTGGGTCTTCCAAATCTTTGGTTTTTAAGCCTGCTTTATTCTACAATATTTGTTTGGAAACATGAACCTACAACCGACAACTGTCGCCGATTCTTGGAATGGTTTCGGTTTGGAACGACAACGTTCGATCAGGTACGAACGTTGCGGTTCAATGAAAATTAAAAAAAGACATCTGTCAAGTGTTCGTTTTTTATGCTTCATTCATGCCAAGCATGGGGCAGTTGTCGGCTGCAATGGGCAGTGCAAACGGCATCTGTCACAGTCGTCAACGACGTCGTTATACAAACACTGAAAAACGGCATCGGCAAACGACTCGGTTACAATATGTGCTTGCAAACGGAAGCGTTCTTTCACGTAGAACGATGCCGTTTTTGTCAATCCTTATAAACCGGCAACTTTCGCTGCTGTTCCTGAATCCTGTCCTTGTCTGAATTAAATATAATTTTTCTTTCCAGTGCCATAAAATCTTTTGGTTTAAAGTTAACAATGCGCGATTCTGTGCAGCAATCTTCATAAATACAGAAAATTCATTGGAAAGATTTGCATTTAAAGATAAATTGCACATGTGGCAAATTCTTTCTCATCTGCTTTGCAGTGATCGTCTTCATTGTAAAAAAATCTCAGTTCACGTGTCAATTCTAAGAAATGTTTTCATAAATTCAATGTGACAAAACAAATTACCTTTAATTTCTTCTACCTTTGTCTTTATTTGGAAGCTGCATGAAAACTATGCGGGTGATCATACATCTATGCGATGAAAAACCGACACTTTTTCTACTAACGACAACTTTTTGATGAAAAGTTGTCTTTTGTAGAAACAGCTGTCCTTAGAGCATCGTTTGAGCCTCTCGGCATACATCAGTGCGATTCGCAGAATACCAAGACATATTTCAACACAATCCCCAATTGCTTCTTCTTTGGGATCTTCACTACCACCTAGCAACTCTCTGATCACATCTGCTGG
>OMLO01001604.1_pt1 | contig 17591 bp, 13 predicted proteins | sample 1674811 | NCBI WGS metagenome assembly OMLO01 (sample SAMN06265003, study PRJEB25207) | coral metagenome | isolation source: Coral host | place: Mexico:La Bocana,Puerto Morelos, Mexico | collected 2008-11-13 | reverse complement strand
ACGCTCACAATCCTGGGTTACGGAAGCGTTGCCATAGCAATTTTATAATTTCACATGTGAAATTATAAATTACGGCTAAAATTTCGCGCCAAAATTAAGGAGTAATTTGTCACCCATGATATTATGAAAATTATAAGTACAAATTAACATCTAACTTGCCTGCTCTCGGCTAATCTTCTCAGGGCTTTTCTTCAGCTGACTTGTTTGCAATAGAAGTAAACTAATTGTTCCACACTGATAAAGTTTGTTTTCCATTCTTTCCCGTCTAGTTCCAGTGACAGACGCCTCTAACATGAACACCTCTGGAAAATATGTCTTCATTATACCAAAGCCAAGTGATGCAGATAACGGTCTGCCTCGTCTTGTGCCTGGTGTAAACCACTTAACGGGATCTCCCGCGATGACCGTCCCGAGGGAAACTCCATCGAACTCGCAGAGGACTAGTAACCAAACAGCTAACAGATTCCTGCAGCCGGATGAGAGAGAGAAACAAGAAGCTGGAGAGACTGGGTTTGAAGCTCTTTCTGCCCTCGGACGGCTCTCAGCTAAGATTGGAATGGAAGAAAGTTTCTTTGACCAGTCCCTCTCAGCTCCAGGAGTGCTCCCATAGAGGCGACTGTGATTGGAAATCATTTGAATGTAGCATGTCCTTAAAGAGCATCGAACCTCGCCCCAGATCCCACGTGAGGTGTCAGCGATTAGATTTACTCATCGTCAAGTCTTTTATAGCCCTTATTCGTGGTTAGGGCGTACATTTAAGGCCCAGGCGGTGATTTGTGTTTTTGCGTTGTAATTCCCATTTTAAGACAGTTGGTTTAAAAGTACTAAACAAGGAGGTTGGGTTCTCTTGTTCCTCGTTTGCTGTTAAGCCCTGCATGGACAAGTTGATAATCCCTTCGTAAAACCCGGATTCTTCACGCAAACTCTTTTTTTATGATGTTAAACGGACGCGGGGAATGTGCCATTACGATAACTCAAGAGAACATGTCTTATCAAATTTCAATTCGGATTTTCCTTTCTCTTAGCTTCTCTTGTAGATACACAAGAGTTTCTCGTGCAGTTTTACCATTTTTAAAGAACCCTTGGGCGACGGCGAAGAAAACGAAAACTGCTTTGCGAGGCAAGAGATTCACTGATCAGATTTGAAGTTGGATTTGAGACGCGCAGTCTTGTTTTAAGTAAAATCGAGTCGTCTTAACTGACTGCTGCTATCTGAGATCTAGAAATTTAGTGATAACTCAGTGAGAAATTTTTTTTCCGCGGCATAAAGAGGTGACGATCTTTCCTTATCGTTCATTGTAGAATTACGGTGTGAAAAAATTGGAGGTTTCGCCGCTTCGATGGCAAAAACTGTCGAATTTCTCAAGCATTCTAACGCCTGGGTCAAAGACTTCTACAGATAAAAATGATTTATCAGCCCTGATACTCAGGCTTCTTAAGACATATAAGTGACAATGAAACCAAATCTGACTTCAAAAATGAGCCTTTTCAGATCACAATAACTGAGTCAAGAATGTAAAGTAGAGTTATGGTTGGGCAGCTATATCTCTTGTGATATTTTTTCACCAAGCTGACATATTTCCTGATTGTAAAACTAGCTCAGCAAGAGTCTCTGTGTAGCTCAGTGGTAAAAGCGCCCAACCGGTATCTGGGAGGTCCTGGGTTCCAGTTCTGAAGGGGACTCTGACTTTTTCTTTGTCCAGCGCCCCTCCCCCGGTGAGAGGGTACTCTTTGACGTTTTCTATGAACAGGTTCAGCCCGGAGGTCCATCCTTTTACCATTTTGACAGGAAAGGTATCCCTTTCGTATACTTTTTATTGAAAAAAGTACCCCTTTTTCAAACCTTTTTACCTGTTTACGAACACTACATCTCTTTTCTAAACCCTTGAAATGAAGTTGATGACGTAGTGCATAATAAATTAAATGATATAGCCATATATTGCGTCTGTTCGAATTATTTTATTTAAAGGCCCTTATAAATAACTAAATGACAGATCTCCCTATGCTTTCATATACTTTGTGCGACTTGTGAAATTTCTACCTTTAATATATCTGAAGCCCGAGAAAGGTTCTCTTTCAGGCGAAGCTTTTCCGTATAGGCTTTTTAAGGGAGTGCCCCCCCCCCCCTCCAACACGCTCGCCCTTGACATTTTCACCAGTCCTACTACTTCATCTTCTTTTTATAGGGCATTTTACCCCTGTCTAATTCGATGATAGCTGATGATCGACTATCGCAAGAAAATATTATTACAGCGGAGATAAAGAAATACACTCCTGGATACGCCCTGCTTGAAGAACTTTCCCGAATCCACTCGAATTGCTAGATTAAGATTTCTCAATCCTTTCATGTGCTGCGACTTGTAAAAATTCTTACACCCGGGGTCATACGATCGCCCTTAATAATATTTTATTTTTATCATTCGACGAGAGCTGATCATAGACTATCACGAGAAAATGAGAATATTACAGCAGAGATAGAGAAATTAATTCCTGGATTCGCCCCTGCTTAAAGAACTTTCCCGAATCTTCTCGCTCGAGTTGCAAGATTAAAAGCAAATACCGAAATCGAAATCAGTTGAGCATTTAAGATGCGTCTTATTCCATGGCCGCGGGCACTTTGAAATACACGTCATATGATGAAATCACATTGTCCTAATGTTTTGTCTAATAAATCACTCAAGATATGAAGACCATTAGCCTGGAGAAAAATTGAACTGAGTTCACTTAGTATTGATAATTACTGCATTTACGATACCAACAAAACATCGCATTCGTTTTGCATCTGATCTAAACATGAGTAAGCAGTTTTAGGTTTTCCGCAAAATTCACGTCGATCAAGAAATAAGACAATTTAATTGAAAAGCCAAAACAGAAAATATTTATTTTAGCGCAGCGAAAAAGAAGAAATAAGTTTCACAGGATCGGATCGAGGAAGCGCTAGCTCAGAAAACATTAATGAATTAAGATTTAGAAAGTGAAATTGTAATGGAAATTAAATTGGAATGATTTTAACGAGCTCATACTGATTGCGATCACGTTTTGTTTAATCTAATTTAAAAAATGTATTGTTAAACACAAGCATGGGAATATCAATATTCCTCCCGTTTCAAATTTTCGCTGCATTGATGGAAAACCTCTATTTCATTACTGTTTTGGATTTTGGCGTTTCAAGAACTTTTGTCTTACGTCGAGTTAAATGAAAACCTTTCAAAGAATTATATTTTTTTACAAACTGACTGAAAATGACCAGTGAGAAATCCATTAAACTTTTTTAATACTTGATCCCCAGAAAAAAAATAACGCAAATGTATAGTCCTGATGGGGACAAAAGTTAAGGTAAAAAGTGGAGTAAAACTGAACAGCATTTTGAAATTACAAATCTTGCTCAGGTTCTATGAATTTAAAACTTCACGAAAAACAGAAATGAAAACTAGGCCGTCTTATCAGGCAAATAGCCCAACCGTTGTGCGGTGATTTTAATTTCCGTCTTCTAGAAAACGCCTCTCTTTTGAAATTAAGCAGAACGTTTCCATCTCTGGTCCGTGAATAAAACAATGAAAAGTGATTAATTTGGGAGAGCCATTACGTTCAGCTGAAAAACCTCGAATCGAGAACTGAAAACATGAGAACTTTTAAACTTCACGCTTGAAGAAGAGAAACAATTTTGATGAAAGCCCACTTCGCAACTGGAAATTAAGTATAAAAGATATATATTGCAGCGAGATATCGTAACAAAATTCTAAGCTGCCAAGGACAAACTCATTACCATATCTTTTTCCGACTCAAGGTAATTACAAGCGCTTTCTTTCAACAAACTTTTAATTATCCTTCACAGAAAACAGTGCTGAACGAACTCAGCAATTTTTAATCAACTGGTGACTTGCTAAGGAGAATTTCCAACGCCTATACTCTGATGCCAGACCAGATGTCAGTATGTCAGTGAATGATAGCACAGCATAGAACTCGAGAAAAGAAATCTTAGGAATATTTTAAGCTGCCAAACTACAACCAAAACAGATGACCGAAGCGAATGAAGCAGTTTCCAGTGCGAACAATGCGTGGCCTGAACCTTTTCCAGAGTGGACTGAAGCCATAAAAAAATGGGGATGGATGTGGCCTGCCCATATCTACGGCTTTGGAGGCCTGTTTGCCTTTTTGACGTTATACGCATTTTCTTCTCTCTATCGGTTCCGCAAAGCCCTTTTCGCAAGACGCAAGATCCATTTGAGGGTCATGTGCTTTACATTAATGGCAGCCGGGTTCGGGCGATCTCTGGTGCTGTTCTGGGATCCTTACACCTCAAGTGAATCTTCATCAACGATTCAAAATCTACTTGTTTTGACTTCTTGGGGAATCGCGACAGCTTGTATGACCTCGGCTTTCAGTATAATGCTGTTAATTTTCTTGGAAACCACAAAAACCAGGCTGGGACCACCGAAACTTCGAAGCTTGCCTCTCTTGGTTTCGATCACGCTTTCAAATATTGTCTACCTGACCATTTCTGATCTCGTTGTGTGGTTTTATCCCAAAGCTAAAGTCATGATCTTTATTTGTCACGTTGCTTTCGCCGTCTGGGGTCTAGCTATTTCTGCCGGTTGTTCTGTTGCAGGCTTCAAAATGTGGCGAAATCTCAGATCCACTCTGCAAGCTCACACCTCAGGGGATCAATGTTCCCTTCGAGATGTGAAAAAACTAAAGCGACTGTTTATTTTCATGACGGCGGCGTCAATCTTCGGTGTGTTTATATTTTCTGTGTCTTTATACATTAGCATTGGAGAGTTTGGCGTTTTCAGCAGGGATAGCTACGCTAAAAGCTGGCCATGGTTCGCCATGCAAACAAGTGTCAGAACGATGGAACTTTTGTTGAGCTCTTTGATCTTTTTAATCGCGGTCGACAAGCCAAGAAATTGCAATCAAACTCTTCCTTCATTGCCGTCGAGGTTCACTACAGCGCAAAACACATTTGAACCCGTTGAATCCCAAATGGAAGGAAGGCCTGTAAAATTAGTTTTATTCGTTGAAACGCAATTAACAAGTTAGATATTATATTAAACATTGGGAAAAAGTGAATATATACTATGGTGTTAGAGTTGAATTTGTAACAGTTGAATTTGAACTCGATTAGGATGAAGACCTTTGTCGTAAGACAGGTGTTGTGTTATTGACACTGACAGCAAGAGCTCATAGGACATTTTATGACAAACGAGATTGCGTTTCTGTTATAAGATAAACAGAGGTCAACATATTTATTGACGAAATAAATCTCAACTGAATGTAAAGACTTGAATGCTGAATAACGTTTGCCACTCACTATTGCAAAAAGTTGTTAGAAGTTCGTTAAATATTACATCGGTGAAAATCATTCTCATTTGGTTTCAGCTTTTTTTACTTCTCATTAGCAATTTGACATTGTGTTTTAAAAGGCCATCATTTCTTCATTTTTTTTTTGTAACAATTGCCATCATTTCTATCAGAACAAACTCGATTTTTTTTAGATAGAAAAGACTTCTTGATATTAGTTGCTAGAAGTTTCACTTAAGATTTCGATTTAATTCTGCGGCTAATGCTAGCTGGAGAGTTGACATATTAAAAAGCGGCCGAATCAATCCTACTGACATTGTAATTAAAACGAAAGGCTTACGATAATTAAAATTATACGCTCTACCAACCAGGGTAAAGTGTAAAATAGGCTGCGCTGGATTTCCGCCATCTAGATCTCTCGCGTTCGGTCTACGTACCTTCCCGAGACTTAGGGAAGAACATAGCGTGGGCTCTTATCCCAAACAGCGTTTGGTAATCGAGCCTAAGGGTAAAACTCTGAGGATTGAAAATGAAGGAAGATAAATGAAAGAGGAACCGTTACTTTGTCCAAGATTTCGGTTCAGTTAAAGTATTCTAAATGAACGACTTCTACCGGGAAAGAAAGGGATGGAGATTTTTTTTTTCTATCTTTCATTAGTTCTTTTCTTTTCTTTTTTTGCAGGGGTCACTCTTCGTCTATTCCTGTTAGTGTGTCAAATTTTGGCTGACCGACAATCCGTTAAATGCACAATCTGATTGATGCACCAGGTTAACAATGAGGGCCTCCCTTAGCCAATCAAATTACATGTTTATAAACAAATATTGAATGAGGTTTTTGTGATATCCAGAAAAATCAAGGTCGAGGTAGGGGTTATCCGCCGAAGCCGAAAGCTGAGGGTAGGCTGATAACACTTATCGGGACCTTGATTAGTCTGGATATCAAAAAAATTGAATCTAATAATTGTATTATCTTACATTGAATGGAAAAAAGTCATGTCTTTGCATCTTCCCTGAAAAGAGAAATCATGCACCGCGGTCATGCATGACACGTTTAATCTTGATTGTCCTTGACATGATAATCTGACATAGGCGCTGATTTCATTGTACGCTTTCGGCAAATCAAAAAGAGATAAGCTGGGCAGTCATTGAAAATGGTTTCAACGTGACGTTTTTGTGAAATGAAAATGTCAATTTTGTCTTATAAACCGTGGCCATTGGTTTATGCTGAACTCACTCTTGGCTTCTATCGACTGTGCTAGTTGGCCATCGCTCTTCGCTATCAGCCGATAAAAACCTCGAGCGCCGAAACACCATCCTCCCTCTTTTTAAAATATTAAAATACTACTGACTGAATTACACCTTACGTAGAAAAGACAGAAAATACAGCGAGTCACCTAACCTTCCCATCGAGCACCACGCGTATGTCGCATTGACTGTGTGTTGGCCATCGCATTTTCTAAAGCATCACGGCACAAAACAGTTATCTTTTCTGGTAAACCGTGGAATATTCCATTTGTCATTTGTACTTTAGTATATTTTATGGCATACCACTCCAAAGGAGACTAGTTTATATACTGTTAATATTGTTTTTCCCTTCGAGGCTGAATATTCTCATTTTTCTGCCGATTTTAGGTTGAAAATATTTTCGTGAATATTCTTTAATTATAGCATATGACATTTCGACATCGACTCTTTCTTTTCGCCTCACATCACGCAAGTCATCAATTTTGTCACGCAAATTATCCATTATGCAAATAACCAAAGTCAGCTGTTTACTTTTTGTGCGCTTCAGTTACTGCGGGCTCTTTTTTTTTCTTCCTTTCGTATTTTTTTGTCGTTAGAAATGTTTTACGAGAAAGAGCGTATAAACTGTGAGTAACCAGCCGAGACTGTTAAGGTTTTTACTTGTCGATGATTTCGTAATCTTTATCTCTGGCGGCCACTGCGGCGAATATGAAAGCCTTCGCAACTAGATGTACACGGTTCCGCTTTAAGACTTCATGGGAGCTGTAGAGAGCAAGGACGAGGAAAACAGTACCGTGCGATTCGTGGATTCTGTGGAAGTAAGGCATGAAAAAGGAGGTGCAGTTCATGGGAATGATGATCTGTCCACCGATTATGTTCCTGAAGGCAAGGGTAACGTACAAGAGTACAAATATTGTGAAATTCACAATCGATCAAATTGTAATTACACTCTCAGCTATTTATTCCGGATAAGTAGCATTGCTCAATCGCTTCCACGCGCTGTAACATTACAAAAACAGTGAATGTCACACGGAATTTATGTGAAGACATTTCGATCGTCTATTTACAGTTAAATTGTTAGAACTAAATACAGATAATGAAAGCGGATATACACGTTCAGTCTGTGAAGCACTACACGAACAGCTTCAAACTTTTAATATATGGTGTTTGTACATCGGCTGCACTTGCTGATGCTTTTCACATAATTTCCGTTTAACATAGCAATCATGTGTTCCAAAATGTTTTGATTAGAGCCATGAAAATAACTTGATGGCACGTTTTATACTGTTTTTTACGACTTGTTATTAGTATCTGGAGAGTGCGTGACGAGTCACCAGTCACGTTCTACCAATCAGAACACCATTTTGGGGCATCCTCATTATATTTATCTTCGGCTTTATTAACTTTGCGCCGTTAATCCTCGTTCTTATTTTGTATGCAGATTGGATATTATACAACCCCAAAGCTGACGATTCTCATGGAATTGCCACAGTCGCGCCAGCAGACACCATGCTGTACGAGGAAAGCTATGAAGGCTTCGAGATTCTCGGCGATACGGCAGTACAAAGTTAGAATTATCAGACTCATGTTCACGTTTAAACTAGCCTTGCGAGTGGGGAAGATAGACCAAATCTTGCGTTACCATTGGCCACACGTGCGGCTGAAATTTCCGCCGCTCTCTCGTGTCTGGTCTGCGTCCCTCTTTCGGGGGAGGAGCGCGGGCTCCTTTCCCGAACAGCGGCTGGTGATCGAACCTACCATCTTGTCTGCTTGGGATTCCCGCAAGGAAAATTGTGCCCTCTATTTTAAGCCATAAAATACATCATTTACTGGCCGAGCTTGCACGGTCAAGATGGCTGGAGAACAGCATTTGGTAACCTTTTCTTTTAGGCTAGACTGCGCCTCGGTCGTTTAACACGCACGCAAATAGACAAACTGCCCAATGGTCTCCTGCCATCTTATTAAAAACCTCGCGCTAACCCCATACATATATCTCAGGGGCTAGGGCAGTAGAACCCTTAGTATAACCCCCTTATAAGAGAACTATAAAATGGAACCCACAGACTGGAAAATATTGTGTTAAACGAGCCCATCATACATGAACGAATACCCGTTCCCTCGTGGAAAAGCCCATTGCAAGTAGTGTGCGGCAGCACTACTGCCCGAAAACAGGATATAGCTTCTGGATAAACCGACCCAGAGTAGCTATCAGAAGGTATGTTCTAGTCCATTTCTGAAAAAAAGGGGAAATGGAAATAAAGGAAAAAAGCGTGGAAGCCCTTACTAGTTTAAGGTTCAATTTGACATTTCCTTTTAAGGGAGTACTAGAATGATGCGAATCTTATTTAATGGAAAGAGCAACGAAGTAACCTTATTTTGATGCCGCGACGCGCTCTGATTTTGTTCATTCCGCAAATCAGGTTGCTCCTGTCTCACGTTTTCTGCTCTGATCTTTGCTTCGTTAGCGAGCAACCAAGGTGAGATCGAGATAACAGGCAGCCAGTCAGATCTTATCAATATCGACGAGAATCAATCGCCAGTTTCTGAAGGATTGCAGTACTGCAAACCTCCAAAAAGAACGTCCCTCAAGAAGAAACAAACTGAACCAAAAGGTAAGACAGGACATAAAAACATTAGTATCTCAGCGGTATCTCGCATAGAACTAGAACCCAGTTTTCAAAGAGGAAGTAAACGATAGTTTTCGATTTCCTAATCACGGATAGCACGTCAGAAAGATTCTTTTTTCAGCTTTATACCTAGATTTTTTACTCAGATTAGGATGTTTTCATCACCCCTTGATGAAGACGAGGGAGATTTTTTGTCACCGGCGGGTAGAGGGTAAGCGTATGATGTCCTTTTGTCAATGCCTTTGGCTCGATTTGTGTTTTACTATATAGCTGTCCAAGATGGCGGAAAATCGATCCCTCGTGACAGTGTTCTGTCTACCTTGAACAGTTCGTCGAAGCTTGCTTCGTTATTTGGTCAGGATAGAGCGTCATTCACTGGAGGGAATGAATCATTGACCTACACGGCACCTAAACAGCCGAAGAAGGAGAAACCGGGTAGGTAATGTGTCCATGTGATCGTGAGGCGGAAGACCTAATCGAATCAGCACGAACCACCCACCACCCGACACAAACTTATACAAGTCCAAATATAGATATTACCAGAGCATGTAGCCCTCAGATCGAAATGCTTGTGTTGGTGTAAACCAAAGTCTAACCAAAACTGAAGTCGTGAGAGATCACGAATCAGCACGAACCACCCCACACAAACTTATTCAAGTCTAGATTTAGATATTACCAGAGCATATAGGCCTCAGATCGAAATTCTTGTGTTGGTACAAACCAAAGTCTAACCAAAACTGAAGTCGTGAGAGATCAAGAATCAGCACGAACCACCCCGCACAAACTTATACAAGTCTAGATTTAGATATTACCAGAGCAGACAGGCGTCAGATCGAAATGCTTGTGTTGATACAAACCAAAGTCTAGCCAAAACTAAAGTCGTGAGAAATTGCATTAACATACATGTAAAGGCCGGGTGGTTGAGAAACGGGACAGCAAGCGAACTTAAGAAAATCACCTGCGAGGCCCTCCCCTTCCCATTCCCACGAGTTTATACCCTACATTCAAGTGGATTAAATATCTTATTCTCATTCTGAAACTTGTCTGTCCCACTTAGCTGGTAGGACAGGGCCTTGGCAACTAGATTCCTAAATAAGACTTTCACTAATTCAACATTGAGTGCATTCTTGAAAAAAAAAATTATATATATGCACTGGTCACTCCCTTAGCCATTAGATTAGAGCATCTACATGTGTATTTACCGGTAATATAAGCCGTCAGTAATTTTAACACTGGCCTCTGGGTAGAATCTTCAGTGAACTCCTTCATAATGCCTGTTACTCGTAGCCATCTCTATCTTAATGGCAACATTTCTTGAATGTTGCTCATTTGGAATTCAAGCTCCATCTTAAATGTAGCACAGCAGTACAATAAATGAGCATTCATAATCTTTTTCTTGTATCTTTGCTGTAGCAGCGCAGACTGGTGGTAGCGAAACAGCACTCTTGTGTGCCACTGCAGTTCACGCCTACAAATAGTGAGTTGATTACTTGATAGAGACTAATAACTGTTATATTTGTTTGACTCTTGGTATTCAAACTTCCAAAATGGATTAACTATACCAAATAAAATACTTAAAATTCCTAATTATGATGTTACCTCCCTTATTAGTGTGAATGGTCAATATGCCAGTCAGGGAAAACTGGGTGCAGCTGTTTTAGCAAATCATTCAGCAAATGATGTAAGTATCAAGTTAAATATATAATTCAGTCCCATGAACCCACTTTTTTACAATTTTCTTCCGTGTATACCAGTAAGTGGATAAAGATGGTAAATTTAAAGCTTGGTAATGAAATGTGAAAGGTGAATTGATCACCATGACACAAACTTGGGGAAAAGAAAAACATTTGAGTCCTTAACAAGAATCTAACTCAAGACCTCCTGAACACAGGGCAGGTGCTCTATCCACTGAGCTACAAGAACTCATGGAGAGCGAGGTCATTTTACTGAGTTCATATGTGACAGGCATCCTGCATACTGCTAGGATCAGCACTGTCAAAGTCATGGTGAATAGTGATAAGTGAATAAAGGTGGTGAATTTGAAGCCTGATAATGAAATGTGAAAGGTGAATTGATCAACATGACATGAGGATGGGACAAAGAAAAAAATATGAGTCCCCTTCAGGAATTGAATCAATGACCTCCTAAACACCAGTCAGGCACTCTATCCACTGAGCCATGAGAAGTTATGGAGAGCAAGGTCATTTAGCTGAGTTCATATATGACTGGCGTCCTGCATACTGCTAGGATCAGCACTGTCAGCACTGTCTTCTTGTAGGACAGAGGGAGGTACTCAGTTTTTTTCTTCACTTGTACGATGGTGATCAATTGACCTTTCACAATTCCTTGTATACTTACAAATTTAAGTCTAAAATAAACCTACCTTTAATAGAGTTTAAACATTTAAAACAACTATGAGTGTGTCAAATGATATGAACATGTAACACTGAACATCAAAGACTTGTGACATTTGATATTTCTTTAAAAAATCGTCACTTGATAAAGGGGTGGTGATGGCTCAGGTCAGTGACACTCGCTCATCCTCTTTGTCCTGGCTTGGACATAAGGCCATCACAACATTAGTTCTCCACTTCTTCTGGTCCCTTCTTCAGCCACTGACCAGACCAAGCCAAGCTCTTTGAGGTCTGGTGCGAAGTTAAAGTCTGTTTGGCCAAATGTATCTATAACTAATAAGGGCCATGCATTCTAATTTGGTTGAGCATCAGTTGCAATCTCATTTACTCATTGAATTCCAAATAAAATCTACATTTTGGTCAAGGAAATTGGTATATGATGCATACATGTACATACACTGTATAACAACCCTGAATAAATGGAGTGCTATTTTGTGAGGTGAAGAGAAACGATCAGACTAATCAAATGTTGTACAGCTTAAAATGAGCAGTGTGACTTACATTGACTTCAAGAGAACTAACAAGCGACATGAAATGTTCTTTCTCTTTCAGTACAAGGTACTTATTTATGCTTCTAAACAACAGCAAGTCACCACAGGAAAAATTCACGGAAACTTTTCATTTACGGTAATTCTTAGTGGTTAATGTGACAGTGATTAATCTGACATTAAGGAACACATATATTTTAAGTGTTTTGTGGCATATGTTGTGTACACAATAAATTATTAGACTAAGTAAGAATTTACACCAACATATGTCACATAAAGTATCATAATGTTGTTTTTACCTTGTAGGTTCAAGGAGGCAATTATGCAAGTTTTTATGATGATCAGAGACAAACATGGTCACTCTGCTTTGACTCAGACAAAAATATCACAAACTTTGCTAAACAGGTACATTGAAACTTGTTTCTTCATCCTCTTTAAAGTAAAGTTCTCTTATATTCAACTGCTAGACTTGAAGTACATTCTTTTGATATGCTGTGTTGCATTAAACAGAAATGGTGAAAATGTTATTTTTGAGTCCATGGTGAACTTCTTTTGAGCAAAAGAGTCTGAAGCATTTCCCAGAACTGTAGTGAACATCAACAAGAGAGCCATTCAGTGCCTGCAATGTGTGACTGGCATAAACTGTAGGTAATTGCAGGTATCCCATTACAAAACGTTGAAATGGATACCTGTAATTAGACACTCGTGTGATCATGCGCTGATTGCTCTAAAAATGGGTTCCAGAAAATATCCATACCCGTACCACAGGCAGTTTTTTTGGAATTCTGTACACAAGGGAGGGTTCTTTGAACTGGAAATCCAAAAGGCATGGGGTGCCAAAGGGTTCAAGTAAAAAACAGAAAAAGTCTGGAAGGGAACAGGGGGTTAAATAATTTTGGAATTCGGAGGGCATGGGCTTTAGAGTATTTTAAAATTTGCGAAGGCAAGAGTGTTTCCAATGTTCATGCACTTGTTGTATGGTATAGATATTTTCTAGAATCACCCAAATTATACATGTAGACTCGCAGCTCCATGATCTAGAATCAATCACGATTATATGTACATATGTAGTCAACAATTTTGAATTATTTTGTTCATACATGTAGGTTGGTGTATCAAAGTTCAACTCTGCCTCATCAAATCTGTGTACTCAAGACCTTGTCCTTGGTGATGGAACGGTAATTTTTACCCCAGTGTTGCAATCATGTGTTTTCTCTTTCTGAAAGTTCTGAGACTTAGTAGGATAATGAAGGCTGATGTGAGAAACCTCTGTTTATATTGTAAACTTTATAAAATCAAACTGCTTATGTTGCAAATTTACCACTCTCCTACCGGTGCAAAACAAATTTTGGTTACTGTAAAATATGAACTTAAAATATCCCAACTGGGAGAAACTGGGAGAAACTGGGAGAAACTGGGAGACCAGTGCACTTTTTTTACATGTGTGTATGTGTGACCAAGAAGTCAAACTAAAGACTACTGACAACAATAAAAACTTAGGACAGGAATTGACATCTGGGCAACTCCGGATGATAGTGTCAATGTGTGTTTATGTTACAGAAGTGTCTAAATATCATATATGGATGGATGCTTAAGAAATCATTATTATATAATATTATTTATTTTTATTTATTGTTTTTATTTATTTCTGTCTATTTCAGGCCATTGAACTAGGAGATGCTTTGGAAGTGAAGTACACAGGATGGTTATGGACCAATAATGGCTTTGGAAAAGTAAGCCAAATGCTGTCACTTTCAGAAAAAAAATAACTTAGTATTGTAAGATGGAATTTTTGTATTAGTCTTAGAAGTAGAAATGTTAATTGATTGATAGTCTTTCAGCAGTTCTTTGACAAATGGTTCTCGTTGTTTTCCAGGTGTTTGATGGTAATACTGAGACTGACAAAACATTTAAATTCAAAACAGGAAAAGGAAAGGTTATCAAGGTACAGCATGCATTCATTGATCTTTCAGTCCATTTACAAGTCCGCAGATTCTATGTATCGCCAGGTGATCCTGTTTTCCCTTTGATGTAGACTGCAAAACAGTTGTTTTTTCTTCCCTGTATACGGTATAAGGCGCAAAGTGCCGTAAGCGTGATCCTCTCATGCAAAGCGTAGGAGCCTCACTAGGGCAAGTGAGCGAAAACGACAACTTTCAGCTATTCACACAACGAATTGGATCTGACTGGGGGTTCAAATAATGACACTAAGGTATCAAAAAGTCCTTGCCATCAGCCTACAGCTTCTTTATAACTGAGAACCTGATTAACATTTAATTCAACAATTTAACACTTGAATATCTAGGTTATAAGTAAAGTCTGTCCTTTTAAAAAGATATGATAGTAAGAAGTGATGTTTTTTGTGTGTCCAAGGGATGGGAACAGGGTGTAATAGGCATGAAGAAAGGTGGAAAGAGGTTAATAGCAATTCCTTCAGCTCTGGCATATGGAGAGAAGGTAAATAAAACAAATAGCAAAACTGTCTTAAAATGAGCGGCCATCCCAGAGAAACAGAGAAACAAGGTTTAATATAAGAATGATCTTTCAGCTACAGTAATAATGATTGTTTGTGTTCTAGACATCGGCATGATTGTACATGCATGCAAGAGTGAAAAGACCAACTTTAAAATAATTATAACTAACTGTATATTCCAGAAAGTAGTCAAACTGTACAAAATAGCAATACCGGTATGATCCATTAACTGAATTTTATACATAGCTATACCTTGTAACTACACCTACATGTAGTTCGATAATTTAAAAAGTCTTTTAATCTCGTAAATACCGTGATATTGAGTTTTTTAGTCTATACAGTCATGTAATTTCAGCTTCACATAAAATTATCAATTGTTTGTTGGAAGACCTTTTGTAATAGCCATGTTGGACTTACTACCCACCTTTACAGATTGCTATTGATTTATTTGCTGTTCACTGAATGTGAGATGTTGTGTAACAGGGTGTGCCTTCCAGAGTTCCTCCTAACTCCTCACTCTTGTTTGAAGTTGAAGTTTTGAGGGTAAGCATGGCCAAATACTTATAATAATTATAAATGGTGGAAGTAATAATTATTGTACAATGTACACTTCATGCTTTGGTATTTAATTATAATTATCAATATTTCCTTTTTGTCACAGATCAAGTCCAATAGAGAGACAACTGGCTCTCCAGTGACAGTCCAGGAACCTGTGACTTCTCAAAGCACAGACCAACTGCCTGATATTTTGTCTGAGCCATCTGGTACAAGAAGAAGGTCCACAGACTCAGCGTCACAGCTGAAGTAAGAATCGAACTTTCAGTAGCTTTGGGTGTGTTGAGTTGGGCTGTAATCATGGCTTGTGTAGCTTGTCAAGCTGTATTTTGCTCATGTAAAAGTACTGACAGTATCTTGTGGATGAAAGAGTTAAATTTCATTTGGAATTAATGAGCTATAGTCAGTCTACAGGGTGCAAAGAAAACCAATTTTTAGGCTTGTCCTCCAGGCAAGCTGTAACAATGACACACTAAAGCCATTTTCACTAGACCCCAAATTTCCTCTACGTAACTGTTTGTTTTGGGTGTTTTAGCTTACTTGGGCACATAATGACTTTCTCCCACCCTCCACACTGCTTCATGATTGCAGGTAATAGATACAACCTCCAAACCTGAGTCTGCGCTCTTTCTGTATATTACTATTTCATATTCAGGATACATCTTTGAAATAGAAACAGCTCATTAATTTTATTGTACATACAGCTTTACATCTTTAATACCCTTTGTATTTCGCAGTGTGTCCAGTGACAGTGGCATTAAGGGTAGGACAGCATCAATCAATGAACAACTTTCTCAGGTGAGAACGTACCGTGCGTGCTGAGTAACAAACACAGTATTGCTTTGGAATGGTCTTAAGGAGATGTTACACGTGCCAATTTTTAATCTGTGTTACACAGGACAACTTTTGATGCCTTAAATTTTGCACTGGCAGTCTGCTTTTAGAATTCCTGGTAAACACCTGGGAATTCTATATTATTAAAAAAGAAAGTAATTCAAAAATTTAGTTACCAGTAGTAAGTCAGCAGCTCAAGAAAACATATAACATTTAATCATTTTTAAAATGTGCCACAAAAGTTCTGAATTGTTTCAGATCATGTTTTTTTTATACTGTCTTACACCCTGGAAAATTCCTCATCTTAATGATCTCTTTGACTAGTACAAACCTTTTAATAACTTATCTATGAAAGAGTAATGTTCTTTACATGAAGTAAAAAAGAAGAGTCATTTGAAGTTTAAGCAATAATGCTCTGCTCTGCCCATTATTTGGATCAGTCCCACGAGAAAGGCACAGACAAGGCTCGCTTGCTTGCCAGAATGTCCAAAATGGGAAAGAATCCATTATCTTTGCCTGGAGCTGCAGTAGCCGAACCTGAAGAGGAGGATATGGGAGAACCTGAGCAGGTAGCAGTAATTAATCAATTACAAAACAGCCAAGGATGTGTCATCTTTTTAATGTACCCTGATTTAAGAAGGGACTGTCAGGGCACAAAAAATGTCTTCCCTTAACTGCATACTATTAAGCTATAAGTAACAATGATGATGATGATGTTGACATCAACTATAATGAAGACAATGATAGTGACGATAATGATGATAATTTAACATATTGAATATGTATGCTTCAATTTTTAAATAACTTAGTACTAAAAAATGAATAATAAATCAAATTATTTTTTCATTGTCAATAGGAGATTTCACCTAGTGCTGAGCCCCATGTACAAGAGAAAACAGAGAGTTACGCATCAAGTCCACCACTCATCAGCTCCAACCCTCATCCCAGTGTACGACCTAAGCCACACCCTCCTCCGAGACCAGCACCTCAGGTTCATCCTGAAGTTCACCAGCCAGTTCACAATCCAGCACCTCCTCCACAGCCAATGCAACAGCCCGTTATCAACCCACAGCCAATGATGCCAGCAGCGTTTACACCGCAGCAGCAGTTAGCCCTATACCAGGTCAGTCTGCTGATTAATGAAGTGATGAATCTTAGTTATGATTAACTGTGAAGAGTGAAATTGATGCTTTGTTTGAATTTTTAAACAGACATTAATTAAAAAAAAAACAAATGAAAAAAATACAAAGTTAAATTTGCTGAAAATCATTGGGACTGTCAATCGAAAGCTCAATTGAACTTACTCAAAATAAGAACCTATCCACATTTACAGGTATTAACTAATGCCTGCTCTTTTGGACTTTTAAGAGATTTTGCATTTTGCTATTGCGACTGTAATATTTTATTTTAAACACTTTAGTCATTTTAATACAAATTAGAACTATTAAAGAAAGCTTTAATATTGTGTCGTTCAGCTTTGACTTTGTAAAAGGTCAGGTCAGGATTGTAACTCCTTCAACAAAACTATAAATTTTAGAATAAGTTTCTACAACACATACTTAACAATACCAGTTCACTGTAATTTGGTTATGTCAACTAAGTTGAAAATGTAAATTGGCCACCGTAACGAGTTATAAAGCTGACGTTTCGAGCG
>OMLO01001603.1_pt1 | contig 17596 bp, 9 predicted proteins | sample 1674811 | NCBI WGS metagenome assembly OMLO01 (sample SAMN06265003, study PRJEB25207) | coral metagenome | isolation source: Coral host | place: Mexico:La Bocana,Puerto Morelos, Mexico | collected 2008-11-13 | reverse complement strand
CCTCAGGGCAGTGGCTGGGTCTCCCGGGCCAGACAGATGGCTCCACTTTGTCGTTGGGGCGACAAAGGTGCCAATGGAGGTTTGCTGAGCTCCTTGGAACTACCTCAACGATGTCAAGGGGGCCCCTTTGGGGGGTAGGGAAAACCCTATTTTTGTTACACCTTAGAAACAGTAGTTTTTTTTTGTACATATAACATATATTTATTTACATAAATCATATGGTGTATATTTGTAGATGTACAACTGTATAACTATAGCACTTTTGCAGGAAAACACCAGGCCTTGTTTAAAGTCCTTGATTTTGATACCTCCCAAGAGGTAGCTGCTTTGGAATCACCCAACAGACATCCCTGTGACAAAGCTTCACTCAGCATCCGACCACGTGAATCCTTCGCGTTTCAATTCGTGGATGACACAGGGTTCAATTTGAGTAGCGATTTTCGTGATCATCCCACGTTGATGAACCAAACTTGACTCCAACCAAACTGATTCAAATTGTTGAGTCAAATGATCAAGGAACCCCTTGAGCAATGATTGAACCAACATCTTCCAAACAACATCATACTTCATTAGGAAATGCGGAAACAAGGGACCTTCTCCAAACATTGGTTGGGTTTTTTGGGACACCTATCACGTTACATCACCATGATTCGACCAAACAAATTGTCCTGCAATGCTGTTGCGATTGAGATTGATTGCCAGAATGAGGTTTGTAAAAATAAAGACTGAATCAAGCGGGCCATGGTACTGCTCAAAATTTCACATCCCCCAAAATCAAACGTAGTTGAATTTCACGGACATTTGGGTTCTCTGTTTTTTTTACAAAGATACCCGGACATACCCATGTGGGCGTAAACTGGGTAGCAAATGTTTTTTCATAGGAATCATTTGCCTTATATAAATGAATTGATCCATGTATCAACATGGATATCCTACCATGAGTTTCATAGTTCATTCAACATCATAACATCATGTTTCACAGCCAAATGCCAAACGTATTACGCAACAACAACCTTTTTGTCAGATGGCAAATCGGGCTTGTCTGTGGTACACCCTTTTCGCCAACACCCTCCTCCAACTCCAGTTTGCCCTCCGTGGCTTTTGTTGTGGCAGTTGCTGATGTTCTGTGCGACGGAATCCTGGAGACACCTTCTGGTGGGATGGGATCGGTGTTTGGGCTGGTTGCCGTGCCATTGCTGGTTCCTCGGACTGGTTGCCTCCCTCGAGGCTATCGGTCCTGGTGATTGCAACACCTTGGGTGTTGCATCTGGTGTGCTCGGGTGGCGGCTTCTGGTCTGGGTGGCGTGCGGTCCTTCCTCTCGCCAATCCTTGGACTCTCCAACCTTGACCCTTAACTCGTCCTTTCGCGGGGCCAGTAGTTGACCATCAGCTCGCGCCATCCTTGCTGACAGCCCTCGCTGTCGTTCGTGGTTTTCCCAAAGGTAACCGTGAAACGCGTCGGAAGTCCATCGCCCAAAGCGCTTGACCTGCTCCAAGTCCTTGGTGCCCTGGTAGAGCGCTGTCGCTCCACCAATCCGGAGGCTATGGCTGCCGAACCTTGCTCCTTCCTGTCCGTCAGCCACCGCTGCTAACTGGACCAGCCCGTGGATATCATCCCTTCCGATCGGCATTCCGTCCTCAAACCTGAACAGGGGCTCTTCGGCTTCTGCTCCTCGAAACCTCTCGGGGTAATATCTTTCCATCTCACCCAGCGCTCTGACTGGGCAGAGGACCGGGTCTCCGCTCCGGTAGTGGTTTCGGATGGTGCCCTGGTTATACTGGTCAGTCTTGCTGCCCGCCAGGTAAATCACCACCTCCTGTGCGTTCTGGATACGGCTGGTCTGGTTGCTGGTTCGGCCTTCGACTTCGCATCCCTTCAAGACCCTCCGGACGGACCAAGACCTGTTCGCCTGCACCAAGTACTCTGAAGCTCGCAGAAGAAAGAAGAATGCGGTCACCAGTGCGGCCCACAACGCAACCTTGTCCCCCTTGCTGAAGCTTGCCACCTCATCGATGTGGCATTTCATCCAACGCATCATGCAGGGCAGCACGGGGTATTTCCTCTGGACCTCGGGTTGCCACCTTTTGAAACCTGTGAGAGCTGCCCACAAGCGCGTCCGGTGTAGCGTCGGATCCTCATAGCCGGCCACCACATGTCCCATCTTCAACGCAAAGAGCCTCTGCCTCACGGTGCCTTCGGCGCGGTTCATGACCTTGGTGAGGAAAGTCAAGAACCTCAGCATATCATCCTCATCTTCCTTCTTCTCCTCCCGGGTCACGCCTTGAAGGTAGACGTTCTTCGCTTGCACGCGCCTCCAGACGCACCATTGGCGCCAGCCCACTTCATAGCTGGCTCGGGATCCTTCCGACAATTTGCTCATGATTGCCTCCGTCGCAAGTGCGTCCAACCAAGCCTTGTCCTTACTAAGCTGAAGGTTTGCGTCCAGCACCATCCTCTCTCTCGAGCGCCCAAGTGCGACCGGCCTAACGTCTCCTCCTGGTGGTGCCGAACCGGGCCTTCGGCGCTTGGCTGCTCCTCCAACCTTATCGGTAGCGGATCTGCTGATCATCCTCTCAAACTCCTGGCGCGGTCGTCCGGGTGTCCCTCGCCAGGCCTGCAACCAAACACGGACTACCTCATCCATCTTGCGCCGGTCCTCATCGCGGCAAACACCGACCTTGCTATCGGCCTCGGTTCGCCTCATCCTTTCCAACCAACCCATCATATGGTGGGCCGTCCTCTGGGGCATGCATCTCAGGGTCTCCTTCTTGAGGTCTGAATCAGTCATGCCTCTCATACGCGCTTGTTGGATTTGCGTACGGCTGCCTCCATTTGCAAGCCATTCTTCCTCAACGGTCAAATGCCGAACTGGGCATCCTTTCTGCTGGTAGTCGACCACCAGCATCTCACCTTCGCGTCGGGGTGTCAAAGCCGGTCCTCTTATGTCATAGACAAGCTGCTTCCTCTGCAATCCTGCCCCTTTGGCATGTCCGGCGGGCCAAGGCAGCATACGATCGCCACTGGTGGAAATCCTTGAGCTCAAGATGACCTCTCCCTCGAAAGGCCGTCCTGTGCTGCTAGCATTCCCTCTGTGCACGACCTTGTCAATCCCATTCACCTCGACTGCAGTGGGGTGTGGTGCCTCTCCTCCAACCGTGCGGGCCTGAAGACCCACAACAAGCCATTTGACCTTGGCCACCGCGTCCCCGAAATCTGTGCATCGAATGCGATAGGCTTTCACACCATAGCCTCGGGTCCTCAACGTCTCAATGACGCTCTCCTTCGGTCCTTTGTCGGGCATATCGACCACAACTCCTGGAGGCATACACGCGTCAAGAGCGCTCCTCCAGCGCCTCCTGCCGTAGCTCACCCAATCAGCGGTGACGTTGTGGTAAGTCCGGATGTAGAATGCCAATGTCCTGAAGCGATACCGGGCCTCCAGCATCCCTAGGATGCCGTGCCAGCGGTGCGCGTGCCTTGCGCGATGCCAGCCACATCCTCACGTTCATATTGTCCGTAGCATAGGCGACAATCTCTCCCCCCCATGCTTCACATACCGCTGCCGCATAGCCAACATAGCACACCAGTTCGGCGATAGCTATGCGTACCTCAACATCCTCTCCGCACAGTTCAGGTGCGGTCCTCAAAACTTCAAGCATCACCCCAGAGGGTTCCCTCATGAAGGTCTGGCTCTTCCAGTCAAGTGTCCCGATGACCTCCAAGGTGGCGTCACCGCCAACCCATCTCAATCTTTCACTTCGCCCCGGTATAGCAAGCAGCTCCCTCGGGGTAAGCATCTCCTCAAAAGTGGCCTCAAAGCTATTCTCCTGCGGCACTTCAAACCATACGCGTAGCAGCTCAACCGTCTCGTCCCAGGCCTGCCAAGCGGCCTCCGTTGCAGCCTCTCCTTCAACATTCGGGTGTATGAAGCCCCCGTCGGCCTGGTGGATGGAGAGCATCACGTCAAGGACGCTCAGCTCGGTCCTCAGCTGGGGGATGGCAATGGATGCGTACTGCGCAAGTCCTCGCAGCTCGCGCGCGGTCCTCAACCTTACAGCTCTGCAACCATACTGAAGCTCCTCCAACGCAAGCAGGTACCTCATCTTGAGTGCCTTGGGTTCGGGAAGCCGGCAGGTCATCTCCTGCATATCCATGATCATACCCCAGACGATCTGCTTGGTGCTCGGGGTACCCTCCTCAAGTTGCTTCTCCAAGTTCAAGGCATCTTCACCCCAAACCCTCATGATCGAGTATCCAAGACAATCAACTGCCTGCCATGGCCGTGTGCCTATCCTGGGTTCCAGGGTGACGAAGAGAATGCACCGGGTCCATTAACCTGCGGGCACCTGGGTCGGTAACTTTCATGGATGGCGCGTCCTGCCAGGGCGAATATCATATATTCTCCCGGTGCCCCTGTCCAGCCGAATGGCATGCCACCGTATATCATCTTCACGCGGCCTTCTACCCCAACGGGTCCTCCTGGCAGGGCCGAACCAAAATCTCCTGTATCCTCGGGCCTGATGTCATGCCACTTGAAGGCCCTACTGACATCCAGTTTGGCGAGGGTGCAGCTAATCCCTGGGTGACGGCATGCCCACCACAGGGCCTTACGGGCTATCTGGCGATGGCGGTGGCGATGGCGGGGCTGAAGAGCCGGTGGGTGGTGGTACTTATGCGTGGCAGCATTTGCTACCAGCATGGCATGGATTGGTCGCCCTTCGCTGCTGATGGAACGGTCGGGCAGTTGCTTGGGCACCCGGCCTTGCGGGCATTCCACAAGGTCGCTGGTTTGTTGCTCCGTGGCGTCGGTGCAGTACAGCACAATGCCCCATTTTGCATCCTTCCAAGACTTCTCGTAGAGCTCCTCGAGGTGGTCAAGGGCTGATGGGTAGGGGTCCGCCTTGACCCTCTTCTTGGCATGCTCGCGCCTCGCCGGGATGCCTTCCTCAACCATCTCCTCCAAGTACGCGTAGTGATCGCTGCTGACGCAAGTGCGGGTCTCCTCTGACAGGGCTCCTCGCAGTGGCTCTCCCACAGCCTCTCTCCGTGCCTTCCTCAATGCCTCCATGGCCTGAGGTAGGTTGCCGGCCAAGCGCAACAGTTGGTCTCCACGATTTGCAGCTTCCTTCACGCTATCAGCACTGTATTTAGCCCTGCTGGTGCACCAGTCGATATAGCTCCTGGCCGCCTCATGGATCTCTTCGTGTTCGCCTGACTCCGCGCCACACAACTCCTCAAGCATCGGCGAGTGGGCAAGGTAGCCGACCCTCCGGTCCTCTTCGCGTGGGGGCGTTCGACTCCGCAGGCTGGTCGCATCACTGGGTGGTGTCAGCGTTGAACTATCCCCCGCATCTTCTCCTCCTGCTTCGCCATCGTCTCCACTCATGGATGGGTCCCTCACCTCGGACTCCTCCGATTCCTCAAGGGGTATAAGGTCCTCCTCCGCGGGCTCCTCCCCCTCATCAACCTCGGCTGCTGCACGTGCCTCCTCACTCCTTCGCTCGTCGGCCTCAAGTGTCAGAAAAGCCGTGTAGCCGACCCATGGTTCATCACACATCGCAGGTCGCTCATGGTTCATGAGGGTGTCCTCGACGACTCCGATCCTCCTATCTCCTCGCTCGACGACAGTCCGGCGGTAGCAACTGATGCTCCCAGTGGGTACTGGGCAATCCTCCCAGTCTTCGGGTCGGTGTCCAAAGAGGTCGGTCCGTTCGCGCCGGTGCCACCTCCTTAGTCGGCCTTCCTCTGGGTCCCATGTCCACTCATCTCCGCTGGGCAAGGGATCGGAGTCCTCTGACCTGCCTGACCAAAACTGTTCGCTGCCATGACCACTTTCCTCTTCACCTGCGTTCCCCTCAGCTTCGGGTCCTGCAGCGGTGCCTTCTGCCTGCTGATCATCTCCTTCCTCAAGCGGTTCCTCAGGCTGGTTCTCGGGCCCCTCGTTGGTTCGCATACCAACAACCTCGTCGGGGCGGGGTTGTTGCTGGTCGGGTTTCGGGGCGTCCTGGGGCGGATCTGGCTTCGGGATGCCGCTTTCTTTCCTTCTCTGGGTAATGGCCTCAACTGCTTGGGTGCGAATTTGCTCGTTGTGGTCTTCCCCTCCTTGCCCCCCCGGTTGTTGTTGGGGTTCGACAAGCTTGGCAAGCTGGCGAATGATGGGGCGAGGCCCCCATCCTTTGTGAGCGGCCGTGTAGACTACGGCCCACGCCCGGCATAGTGCTTCTGGGTAGACTTGGGCCTCACGGGTGCGCGGGTAGCCGCCTGTGGGTGCACTGCCTTTCACCTGTTCGTGCTGGTGGTTTCGTTGGCAAGGTCTGGCCAGTAGTAGGGCGTAGGCATAGATGCCGGGCGATACCAAATTCCATTGCCCCTTCTTATACCGCTTGTCGGGCTGGTCTGGTGGTGATAGGCCCCACTCGCACAAGTGGGCTGGCACGAAAAGGGCTCCAGTTGCCTTCTGTAAACGTTGCATGGCTGGTTGGTCCCACAGCTTGGGGTACCGTCCGGTTGGCATTGTGTTCTCAACAACGAACTCCTTGTCGTGGTTGTAGGCTTCCAAGCAAAGGTCGCAGGTGAAGTCACAAAACAGGTTCCCTTGAACCTCGGACTGGGTTCTCCTCTCCGGGTCGCCTCGGGGTTGGTCATAGGTTCTGGTTCCTCCATTGAGAAGGTTGAAGTCGCAGTAGGAGGTGCACGGGGTCCCAAGGTGGTAAACGTTTGGTACGTCGGGTCCTGGCAGTTCTCTGGCCTGGTCAAGAAGGCGGGACCTCACTGCTGGGTCGGTGATATCGTGGTCCGCTCGATATCCCTTCTGCTTCAGAGGGTCTTCATAGACCTCAATGGGTTCAAGTGCTGTGTGCCCTGTTTCCCTCATAGCCTTTGTCCACCCTCCGGATCCTGCAAACACTTCTTGGGCAACTATCCCATAGGCGTAGGCGGGACGGTCCTGTAACGGCTGGTGGCCCTGTGCAAGTATCCTCTCCTGCGCGGCGGTGTCGTGTTCCTCAAAGCTCCATGGGATTTTGGGGACACGGTTTCCTACCTTCTCTTCCTGATGTTCCTGGCATCGCGCACACTTTGGTCTCTTACTAGGGACAAGGGGTGCTGCCGGATCCTCCCCTTCGAGTACCTCTCTCCATCCTACGGTGACCCACTCTCGGTCGGCCTTGCCAGCCAATGTGATCTCACGCGCCAGCTGCAGCCCGGCTCCTCGGTCGGTTGGGTTCAGAAGGCGTATGTGTCCCCCATGGATCAGGAATGGGATGACCTTCTCCTCAGCTCCAGCATTCTTGCCAACAATGTGGTCGACCTGGTACTGGCCAAGGTAGTTCAGCCGCCAGAACTGCATGGTGTAGTCTTGCAGCTCCTTGATGGGAAATGCATGAAAGAGTCTGTAGTCCTTGTCATGGTGGCTGTGAAGGCAGTCATGGATATATCCTCGGACTTCGTGCTCACGTGCCCCAATCCATGGCGCTGGGTCCCCTAGCTCTCCGGCAGCATTGGCCGCATGATCCCACAGCTGCTCCCTCATCTGCTGCGCAGCCGAGCGGACCTCCTCTATTGTTGGGCGGTTGGTGTCCTGTGGTTCCTTCCTCCAGGCAATGAATCCTGCGGCGGGGTGCAACAGCAAACACTGCCGTTCCTCAAGGTCACCTGGCTGCAAGCCAAGTGCGCTGGCCAACTGGTCACCAACGGGTATAGGGTGTCCTTGTAGTCGATGTATTCCCAGTCATAGCTGCGGCCCCCACACACAAACTGGAATCTGCCTGTGCCATATCCGGCCTGTTCGTTCCACGTGGGTGGTCCTACCCAAGCTGAATGGGGTGTATCTTCCCGTCCAACTCGTCCTCGCCGTTGCAACTCCTGTGTTGCTTCCTCGGCCAGCTCCTTGCACCCTTGACTGGATGCTTCCAGCAAGATCTCCTCAACACTGGTATCCTTTCCCTCGAGTGCATCGTTCAGAACCCTTCCTCTCACGTGTGACTGTAGGTAGTCACTCGCTGCGTTGATGTCCTGGAAGCACCCCGCATCCTCAAGCTCTTTAAGCTTCTCCTCTCGTTTCACAGCCTCCGGGTGCGTGATGGGCTTGGTCCATTCCTTGGTCTGGCCTGGATCGGGTCCGGCTTCAGTCAGCCAGCTATGGTCTGGTCCTCGGGTCAATTCACGCAGGTCGTCCTCAAGCGCGGTATACTGCAGGTCATATTCCTCTGGAGGCAGCCATCCTTGCTTTCCGCCCCCTCCGCTCTGCTTAGATCCTTCAGCGACCTTGTCTCCTTGCTCCTGCTTAGCCTGCGTTCTCAACTGGGCTATCCTACCGTCGACCTGGCCCACAGTCCAATGGAGACCCCGTGCGCCGTTGATGGGGACATGGGCATGCGCGCAGCTCTCCCTTTGGCATCCGCTGTGACAGGCGCTGTCCCAGCAGATCAACTTTCCTTCCTTGGTCTTCGGGCCATGTCGCACGCTGTCGGACGCCTCCTTCGGCCTAAGCCGCTTGCCGGCGGGGTACGCCTTGGTGGGTTTCGGTGGTGCATCGCCCTTGCCGCCTCGGCCTTTACCAATGCGCGCATCCTCCTTCTCCTCACCGGGCCTCTCCGTGTCCTGGTTCTCTCCAACCTTAGCGGGTGCATGTCTCTTGTGGTGCAGCTGTCCGAAGATAATCGATTTGATCGCCCTCTGCTGCCTTGGTACACAGACCTTCTGGTAGTAGCCTTGGGGGTCGTCGAGCTCGAAAGTGGTCGGGAATGTGAAGCCACTCCCAGGTGCCAATGCAACAAACCGGAGATCCTCCTTCCGGGGTTGCTCACAGTTGAGGATCTTGCACAGCCTCCTTCGTCCTTCTCGTAGCTCCTCAATCCAGGCAGCCTTCAGCTCCTCCCACAAGGAATAGCAGTATGCCTCGGGCCACGCCTCTGGATCCGCCTCATGCGCTTGCTCGATCTGCTCCAAAGCCTTGAGTCTTCCTGGACGGTGCTCTAGCCCAAGCACGCTCCCCAGCATCTTGATCTCGTTCCGCGCTTGCTTGAGCCATGTCGCGAAATGGGTGGGATGTCTGGGTTTGGCTTCGACCTTGTCGTCCTTCGGCATCTCATAGTGGTCAAAATCCTTAGGAGTGGCAGTCACAGCCTGCGCTACGCTCAATGTCCAGTTGGGCAGCGTGGTGTGGTCGCGGCCGCCATGACTCATGGATGCAAGCCCATAAGCGATGCCATTGGTGATAAGGCATGGCCACCCGATGGATTGCAGAAGGTGTTTGGAATGGCCGCAGGCTCGTTTCAGACCATCAAACAGGTCCTTGCCGGTGGTGTCGGGACACACCTCAACAGTGAGGGTGTTGCATCCTCGTGCCAGGTAGAGATCGAGCGACTCCTCGGTTCCTATGTAGCTCTTGGTCCCGGGTGAGGTCCTTCTTTCTCCTTCGGTAGCTTTCTTGATGCCTTCAAGCACATGGATCATCCTTGCTCCAACCTCGGCTTCGCTTCCTCCTGCTGCAACTGCTCCAGCCTTGATAGTGCCGTCTTCACTTTGCCTCCTCACTCGGTCGCTGCCACCGAACAATTGGTTCACGATGGCATCACCTTGCAGCAATGGGTTATGCTTCCCCTCACCAGTAGATGGCCTGACAAGTGCTCCACGATCATCTTGCCTTCCAAACAGCGCTTCTCCTCCGAGGCCTGGTGGGAATGGCTGGATATCTGGAAGGGTGGCTCGCTCCTCCTCATGCCTGCTCGCGGGCGCTCGGCTTTGGGCTGCGCTCCTCTCTGCGATGCGTCTCCTCACCTCCTCTGCGTCAGGCTGGCGTGGTTCGCTTCGCTGCCGCAGCTCATGCAACAGCTGGAGGCACAGGTCGGTATAGCGGGTATCCCTGGTGCTGGTGGGTTCCTTCAGGTAATGGCCCATGAGCCTCTGGAGTGCGTCGCTGCCTGTCTCATAGACCATCTCTAGCGTTCCCAAGGCTTCATGGCTGTCCTGACCGGACTGTTTGGCAACTTCATAGGTGTCCAGAACTTGCCTCGCATCTAAAGCCTCGGGCTCCTCAGGCTTCGTGAACTCGGTGACCGCTTCTTTCAGGGATGTGCGCCTCTCTTCATCATCCTCTCGCATCGCCCGGCTCAGGCTATGGCTTCGGCTCCTCGATCTAGGCTTGTCGACCTTTGCACGGGCCAGACGATTGCCACCCTCGCGGACTTGCTTGTCAATGCCGAGACCTTCCTCTGCTGGATAGTTGGGCCATGTTTCCGCTTCGCTGCAGCCTTGCGCGTGCTTCCTGATCCGTTGCGGGAACTGGGCAATCAGCTCCTGTTTAGCCGTCTCATCAATCCTCCTGCCGTCACGGATCCTCCTTCCTTCCCAAGCCCGCAGCCTCGGTACCTGGTTCTCCTCAACCCAGTAACCCTTGACATCAAGGCCTATGGAGTTGAATTCCTCCGGGATCTCCTTGAGTAACTTCCGTATGTAGTCCTCCTCGCTCTCGATGCCCCTCGCATCGATCATAGTTGGGTCAATGGCAACGTTGGCTTGGAAGTAGTCCAGATGAATCACAAACCGGCGTGATCCTCTGACCTGGAACGTTTCTCGTGTCACCCTTCCAAGCGCCTGTACCCATTGGCGGTCCTCACCCTTGGCATTGGTCACGTTGCATTTCACCCAAATCGGCTTTCCTTGGGACTCCTCAAATGGCGGGGACTTGGGTGGCGATGGTATCCCCCCACTCGGTCCCGTGGAGTGGGGTCTGGTAATGTGACGTGGTGGCGTCTTGGGTTCCTCGGCTCGTTGGTGCGGCTGGCTCTCGGTGGCTTTACGATCCTTCCCTGGTCGCGGTAAGGTGTCTCCCGGACTCTTGCTTCGTACGGCTTCGGCTCCTCGTCTGGTGAATCTTCGACGGAAACCTGTGAACAGACCCTTTGGATGTGGGCTGTCCTGGCGTGTTGCTGAACCCCCTCCGTGTTCCTCAAGGTGGTCGAAACAGAGTGGTACCCCATGACGTGCCCCTTTAGCAACTTTATAACAAATCAAAACACCACACTTACGTTTGGCACTAGCTGAAAGGTAAAGTTGTCTATGATGGGTGCAAAGGCTAACACTACCATTCTGTCCAGGCGCTGGTGGCCGGATATCTGAAACCGCCGCGTCTTCATCTAAAAGAATCGTGTCCTCGTTGCATGCCAGATCTCCACATCCATGGGGTGCTAATGGCTTCATCTGACCATCTTGTATCACCCCGACCTTCACTGCTTGACAGCTACATTCGTCAACTTCCGCCTCCGACTCAGAATCGGGCCCCAGGTCACGAACTCCACCATCAGGCCTGCGGACTTGCCTCTGACGCCTGCCGCTCCCACAGCAGCACATGCATCGTAGACAGCCAAAGATGGTCGACCCACCTTTCCAGAAACAACGGCATAGTACCCCAAGTAGCCATCGTGGTGATCCGTTGGCGTACTGATGGAGGTCGAGCAAAGCCTCTCTATCAATTCCAGCATACTCTTTGACGTGCATCCCGTGCTCGACACCACATTCGACTTGCCGACAAAGATGTACCTCGCCGATCTCTTCGAGTTCCCTGCGGAATTGTCTCGACGTGCATCCAGTGATGCCCAAAAACTTCACCTTCAGTCCGTGGGTGTCGATGCGTCTCTGGGATGATTCGTCTTGCTGTAAACGAGCGACTTGCCCCCTGACCCTCACCAAGACATCGTTGAGACGCCTTCGGGAGCCTCGTCCTTTCACCTTCTCCTGCAGATAACGTGTTTCAGCTGGCCATCCGGTGGCCGGCCCACGCCACTCCACACTCCTGGCTAGTGGAGGACCTTCAGGGAGTGGGACATGATCGCCTCCTCCACGTCGAGCGCAGCAGCAACTGATTGGGCCCCAAGCGTAACTAAGCATAGTCGTCACCCATCGCACAGGTGCCAGCAAAGTTTGTAGGCTATAGGCGAGAAGACCCAACAGAATCGTGGCACCAATACCGATGCCAATCCATGCTGCATAAGCCCACCACGACCCAAAAGCTGCCACTCCAGCACTGTCGATGAAATACCCGATCCAGCCTGCATCGCGGCCCATGCGGCCGGTGCCCTCCGGTGTGCTGAACCAGTATCCATCGTCATCAGGTCCCCCTCCATCGGGGATTGTACCCTTTCTGCCAAAAATGTATTCTGCTGTGCCTCGGATCCTCCACCACCCGAAGGTCCAGGCAGTCCCATCTTGGTGTGTACCATTGCGATGGAACCCATTCTCAAACTCGGCGCCACTAACAGTGTCATCACTTGTAGCATTGCCATGGCGAAACGTTTCGTTCTCAGATGTCTCATTTGCTCCAGGCAGATTTGCTTGCCACAGGTATCCCAAACTGTGATCCAAGACTTCTGCCCCAAAGTAAAGAGCAACCAAGAACATACGACTCATGTTTCTATGTGACCCGGTACCGCTGGGCACCTTGGGTCTCTTTCACTCGAGCCGTAATGCACTTATGGCATCGGAAGTTAAACAGTGCCTTTTCCCCCCAGGGCTACAAAGTGCATTATTAACATCTGCGGATGACCTTTGAAACCTTGGATCAACAGCCCTCAGCCTTGCTTACCGATTGCTCCAAGCGGTGTCGATCTCGCTCCCGCCCTGCAGAGCGTGTTCACTGCAAACGCAGACTCCTTTTTGAATCCGCGTTCAACTCTTTGCAGCATTGCAATATTGATGCAGATTAGCCAACTCGCAGACGCATCCACAAAAAAAACAAATCCGCACTTCCAAAGTTACAGCGATCTCATAGGGACAAATGCATTTCTGTAATTCCAAGTCCACAGTTGAATGGGTTTGGAATCCTAAAGCTTCACTTTGTGGCCTGGTTCCAGCTTCAACAAGTTCTCTTCCGCGGTCTGAAACTCGCCCTGCGTCAGCACAAGCACATGTTGATGGGCCAAGAGGCCAAGATCTGATGCCCAAACAAAACCCCAGGATTACACAATCAAATTACAATCACCAAGGGCGATAGGCCTCAACGGAATGAATGGAGTGAATGAAGAAAGTACAGGACATCAGAATCTTTTCTTTTCCCCCTTTTGCGCTTGAAAGTCTGTGTTGGAAGTTTGTTTTCAGCTTCTTGATGCGTTCAGACATCTAGCCTCTCTGATACTGTTCGTGTCCATGACATTCTTCAGCTTGTCCAAGGCTTTGGATGCCTTCCGCAACCTGCCAGGCACAGCAGAGGTACGACTAGGAACCTCAGCTGAATTGTTTGAACATAAATGAATCGCACTCGCACAGCTAACATTGTAGGTAGCCTCAATCAATATCTGGGCCTTGAGAAATGAGCAACACTTAAGACTTCTTGTCTATAAATTCCACAGCACACTGGCATGCCTGTCGGGCGCCGCATCCGCTGCACCATCTCCTCACATCCGGCTTGTAGGGGTGCTGATCAGTACAGTGTGACGAGGTGCGACCATGGCTCGCCTGCTGCAGAACCTCGTTGATCCACCAAGTCCAGTTGCTTGGATGCCTCTGACAGTGCCTCTCAGCTGTGTTTTGCTACATGAAATGATGCTACAAAAAAGACATTGAGAGACAGAGAGAGAGGGAAAAAAAATGCCCTACAGACACAAGACCCTGGATCAACTTCTGCAGCCATCGTTTTGGGTTTGTTAATCGGGGAGGTCTTGTTGCAATGATGAGATATCGAAGCCAGAATCTTTCCGAGAGGATTGGTGGCGGCGCAAATTACTACAGTATCTACGGACCGGCTCGTTTGCTGGCAAGATGGGGTGCATCTTCCAAAGTCAGGCAGAATGGATGACGCTATTCCTCCATAACACCTGCTTTCGGAAATCCTACGCCAAAAAGCACCGCATTTGTCCGTCAACTTCCCAGTTGCGCGCCTGGCTAAAACTCTCCCCTGCAGTGGTGGCGTTTTGCACCGCCTGTTATATAGGTCTTGCAAGTTGGCAAACTCATTGACTGAAAGTATGAGAATCCAGCCTCACAATGCTACCCATCCAGTTACAGTAATTATCATACATTGGCCATCTCTTCAGAAGAGACAAGTTGTACAATTGCATCGTGTCTCTTCAATATGTATATATATATATATACATCGTTCTGGAATCTGCATTGATCGTCAAAGCTCAGTCACCTGAGAGCCTCTTGAAAAGGTGCGCGAGCCCCAAGTCGAACAATTCATCCACCATTCAGCTACGTCAAACTTGAGGTCACAGGTCCCTGTCTCTGTCGAATTGTCAACTACTCCCAAGTCTTCTCGTCTACTCCACCCATTTCACCTCTGTTGCACTTTTAACAGCTGTCTCAAGGGCCTTGCGACAGTTGATTCAATTGATGTAACTGATGCAAGAATGCAACGTCAAGGTGTGATGAACGCCCCGTCCTCGCTGGCAACAGTCAAACTGTGTTGGTGCTGCAGAAGCTTGTCCTACCAAGCGCAAGCTTCTCGCAGGTGGAAAAGTCAAATAATGATGAAAATTTGGCAGGAGATGCGGAGATATCTTGGTAGATATCAGATATATTTCGAATGCAATGGCGTATCATCATATCATGACATCATGAATCATCATCGCTAACGCGTAGATACACCCAAGGAGTCAAAAGGGAAAAAGAGTGGTGATTTGGTTTCAGTTTAAAATCAACCCCTGTGCCGCACCCCGTAATGCCTAGTCACGTGCTAAATGCTGGCGAACTTTGTACAAAAAGGTGACCTTTCATGCGGTACACTTCGTCGTGACGTATTCATGGTTCAGTATCATCCACCTTTTTGCTACTATGCGTTGCACCATTTTCAGGAGGGGAGATTGTCTGATGAACAAAGATTGCATTGCAAATTCAGCTCAACAGTCCTGCACAGAGGTGAGGTTCTTGTTGGCCTGCAAGGGAGGCAGTTTTGAACTTTGCAAGTTGCAAGCAGAAAGAAACATGAAAATTATACTTTGACCTAAAATTTGTATCTATACTTAGTGATGTGCTATGATGTGTCTAGTAGGGAACCCAAGAACAACAATTCAATTTGGATTCAGTACAAGGTTGGTCTATTTCGTTGGAATGTATTTTCATTAACTTCATCATCTGCAGTCCTTATCCAATCGCTGCTGCGCAGCGGTCTCCTCTCTCTTTGCCTGCCGCCCAAATTGCAAAAAAGTTGGGGTGGTATTAAAGAGAGAGAGAGAGAGGGAGATGGAGATGGAGATGGAGATGGAGATGGAGATGGAGATGGAGATGGAGATGGAGATGGAGATGGAGTGAGTGAGTGAGATTTTCCATCAAGTCCAAGTTTCATCATAATTCTGGCTGCACTTGCGTTTGCTTCCCAGCCATGGCGCGGGCCTGGGTCAGCTCTGATCGCTTGTCCTTCAGGCCTTCTTCTGCCCGCATGCGTCGCTCCTGCACATGCAACCCATGTGTCTGACCAAGATGTGCGGGACACAGACTCAACAACCCCACGAGATGTCTCAATCCATTTCCATCCAGTAGTGTAAGGGTTGAAGCCTGCAACGACATTGGTTTCAATCAATTCAACCTACATAAGTCTCATAGATTCTTGAAGTCAATTTCTGGTGTCCTTGATGGCGTCCAACCAAATCATCACCTCATCCCAGTCTTTGCTCCACTGCGTCAAGGCAGCCTGCCAAGTCGGCGATTCCAATCAGTTTCATTGCACCCAAAGGCATGTCAGGGCCTCGGCATCTTCCTTGGCCTTCTGCTTCCCCTGTAACTTCTCCTGTTGACAGGTGAAAGCACGCACACTGGAAGCAGTTCGGGGCAATGGCTGTGAACTCTCTCAGTGACAATGCTGTATACCGTTCCAGGCAGCCCATCTGATTGACATGGGGAACAAGAGAAGAATGAGCAGTAGCAGTTTGGGTTTCATGAACATTTCAGTCATCTGAATATGATGATTGATATCATGTCAAGAATCCGCTGCGCTGGAAAGCCAATCATGTTCGATCAATCGCTCTTCTAGCACTAGTGAGCTGGAACGGATCGCTGCCAAAGAGGATATTGGAACGGGGGACCACTATGCAGAAGAAATCCCTATGTAACTTCGGGCTTTACTTTTTCCCAAGAAAACTTCTGCACCAAGTCCCACACATCTGCAGCTTCAAGCTGCTGCTTCGCTTCAGCAACCTGTGGCATGTGGAAAACCCATGCGACGCCTGGGAATGTGAAAACACCCAAAGTCTGAGATGGTGGCACCTGCGCCGAAAAGCCTTCATCTTGCGCCTCCTCTTCCTGGGAAGTTCCATAGAGACAAGCAAAATCACCTGGCAGCCGCCGTCGCAGTGAGTCCTCAAATAGATACTGTAAATAATTTAGAGGTATATAAATAACTAAATAAAAAAAAAGTGTACATATATATATATATATATATATATTGTGCTCACCCCCCCCAGAACCCCTCGCACCTCTCACATACTGATATGTATACATGTATTGTTTGTATTGTTTTGAAACTATAAATATCTCTTTTTATATTTAGTTATATCTATATGGTAACCCCGCCCTTGTCGAGAAGGGTGCGTTGGGTATCAATGTTTCAACGATGACTTGAAATATCCTTGCCCACCTTCTTTGGTCAGTTCAGCTCCCTGGCAGAAGATGCATCGGCAAAAGAAGTTCCGAATAAAGCCATTGAAACTGTCCTTGCTCACCTTGTTCGGTCAGTTCAGCCCAAAAAAAATTGTTGCGGCGTTGAATCAAACGCCTTCACGTTCATGCCAAGTTACTGTACTAGTTGCTTCTGCCAGTTCACTCCATTCGTTGCTTCTCTTCAACTCGACAGAAGTGCACACATGTAGACAAGTCTATTTGTATTTGCATATCTATAAATATATATTCATGTCTATATGTATATATATGTCTATTTACATTTACATGTATATGTGCCGGCCCGGTTGCAACGGCTTTTCCATGCACCCTTGGGAACCGCATTGTGTATCCCCTTTTCGGCCGGCACTTTTCCACCCAAAAAAAAACATGTCGCTAGATATTTACGCGCAAGTAGTTTCCGGGCGAACTGGGGGCGGAAGCTTCAGGGGAAAAGGACGATAGAAACAGGAAAGAGTTCGCCTTGCGAACGTGCGCGGCACGACCGACCGACCAAGGCGATGCCCACACCAAGTTCATTGTGTAAACGAGCCTGCTGCCGTTCCACGGTGGCGACGCGCCACGGTGGTAATGTGACCTGTTTTGATGTGACGAGGCTCGTTGTGGGGCGCGTCAAGTCATGCCGTCGGTGGAGTGACGCGACGTCAGGTGAGGTGATGCGATCAGTTGGGAGATGTCATGTCATGGAATGTCACGTGAAGTGACGTCATGTCGTGTGATGCGCTGTTATTTCTTGTTTTGTCACATGATGCAATGGGATCTCATGTGATGTGCTCTCTATTGCGCGGTGACCGGTTGTGAAGCGATGCGACGCTATGACAATTAATGGTGAGTTTTAAAAAAGGTTGCGGGGCAATGGGGCCGGTCGTATTGTCACGTTGTGCGGTTTCAAGTCGTTGTGTGATTCGGGGAACCGTATATGATGCAGCAACCCGAACTAGAGAGCACGACAAAGCACCACGCAGTACTACAAAGCACTATATACCA
>OMLO01001602.1_pt1 | contig 17599 bp, 9 predicted proteins | sample 1674811 | NCBI WGS metagenome assembly OMLO01 (sample SAMN06265003, study PRJEB25207) | coral metagenome | isolation source: Coral host | place: Mexico:La Bocana,Puerto Morelos, Mexico | collected 2008-11-13 | reverse complement strand
GGTATTGAGTTCCAGATCCTGGCGGCAATGAAAGAAAAGGACTTATGCCGCCATTCCAAATTGCATCTAGGCATCTCAAATGTGGAAATATCCTACTTTCTTTGAGCTTCCCTCAGTCGCTCGATCACTATGGGTTTTCCCGAGTTACTTTTCACTTCCAAGATACAAATTTCTGCTTTTAACCTTTAATGAAAGCATTTCACGACACTTGCCATGCTGAGAGTTGTCCAGGTTAAGTGAGACAAAGTGTTTATATGCCCTACCTGCCAAGGTGAGACAACACGCCCACCCAAGTTGCCCTATCCCCAAAGATGTGTTTGCAATTGTCATGTAAATGGTTGGTTAAAATCAGGGGGAGGGTTCTGTGTTCTATTAGAAATCCATAGATCTAATTGGTTCTCTTGTCATTATCTGATCTATCTGATGATAGATAAGAATCACAAACTGTGCACTGCTCAAGAAACTGAAAATTGTCCTTAATTTTAGGCTTAACAATATTAGTGGGATTTATGCTAAAACAATTGGACTACCTTCCCTCATTTTCTTTGAGGCATCCAACCAATAACTTTTTTGTCATATAGACACCAATCCAACTCTTGCTATTTTCACTGACCTTGCAAAAATGTTCAACAATATGTTCATCGATATGTCAGAGATATGGAAAATACAAGCATTTTATAAGTGCTGTATTTTCCACTGAGAAGCTCCTGTCCAATTCTAAATTATTCAATTCATAAATATTAAGCTTAAATATTAAATATTAAGCTTATTAACACCTTTGGTATATTAACTATACCATGTACAAAATATTACTGTTACTCACCGGCAAAAGCTACAATCATCGCATTTTTTAAAGTTGCCCTTGTCTACTGCTTTGATCTCTGGTATTATCCACAGCAACAGCAGCGAAAAAATCCTAAAAGATCATTATTATATAATTAATTAAGCTTATACAATGTCAGCCAGGTCATAGAAGCTTAACGGAGCTCTATGAAGCTTGCAAGCGACCATAATTGACTTGAGTTTTGATAATTGAAATGCATGTAAAACAAAGTTGAAAAGATAGGCGCACATTATCTACTGCATCCGACCGATCGAAGATGGAGATAAAAAATTAAAGGAAATAGCTCAAAGCGAAAACCGGTGTCAAAAATGTAAAAGAGCTGAGTACACGTGTCGAATGTAAGATCTTCAGTAAGATAGGGTACGTGACCACGTAGTACAAAACACTAAATCATCGTAACGCTAAAGCAGAATTAATATAAGTGAAAGAGAAGTAAATAGATGAATAAAAACAACGAAAAAAATAAAGACTGCTGTACATTGTTGCGTGTGAGGTCGCCATTGAAGTATCACGAATCTCACCAGCCGAGATTTTCAGCGAGAAATCTGGGAATGAGTACTTTGTTTCCCATCTCCCGGATGCAATTCGAGAACGCGGTCGTGGACTGGGCGCTAACCTTTCAGTGGGGTTCCTCTTCGAAGTAACTAACCAACCTGCAAAGTTTTGATCAGTGTATTTGAAAACTTGAAAGCTTCTTAGGAGGACCTGAAAACTCATCGAAAATGGTACGTAATCCTTCTTTCATGGTTCAATAGTGTTCGCTAGAAATTCGTAGCCTTTCCGGTTCTATTGCGCGTCAGGATCTCGGCAAATTTTCTCGCCGTTAAAGCAACCCCAAAGCTGCGAACTGTTGCTGTGGGCAGAGGGATAAATATTCCAGTTTTGATATTGTTAGACTTTTATTGACATTTGGAGCAGCTTCGTTGCACTTTCGCTTCTGTTGATTTGCTTAGTGTTTGTGTGTAAAGATGAAACGGTGAGATTTTGCCTTCATAAGCTGTCGTTGACCTAGTTAAACTTGCCTTTCCGATATGTTCAGTGTTTATAGTTGGCTGCAGTAATTATTCGAAGTTATGCTTTCTGGCACTTATTTACACATACACCAGCCTGCTCAGTGTATGTTGTTAACCTAGGCCCAATGTGTGAACATCTTGAAGTTTTATTTCGTGATCTTGGGTATACGCTTTCTGTTTTAGGGCAACGAGGCATCTTTACCCGGCGACATGGTGACTCACTGTAAGTTACGTTTATAAATCACACAAAAGGCGTCTGCTGTCCTTAAATATAGTAAAACTTGTAGTTTCTGTGGGTTGATTCACTTCTTAGCTGCCCAGTTCATATGATAATTATCTTTCTCTGAAACTATAGTTGATGCGGACGAAATCCGGCGACTTGGAAAGAGATTTCGAAAACTCGATCTGGACAAGTCGGGCGCTCTTTCCGTTGAAGAGTTCATGTCGCTTCCAGAGCTACAACAAAACCCACTAGTTCAAAGAGTTATTGATATTTTCGACACGGACGGAAATGGAGAAGTGGACTTTAAAGGTTAGAAATAATATATAGCTTTTTGACTGTTTTATTAAATATTGTATATCGCTCGATCAGGCACTGAGGAAGTATGCGGCTTGCGAGCCCCGTTTGCTATGGCTAGCCGAATCCGAGGCGATAACTTCATTTGCAACTCTTAAATACTTGCAAGTGTTGCACTTGGAAATCGAGCGATCATTGGTATGGCTCATATCCTAAATTCTGTTGTTCGCTCTCCTTAAAATGGTCTGTCCAATTATTTGGGATCTTGTGCTTAAATCGCTAATTGAAAATGTGTCACGTTATCTTCAATCAAACTCAGCAACTCCCAAGTTTAGTTTTTTGTTGAAATTTTCGAGCGTGGTTTCCGGTGTTTTCGCAGTCCCAATCGAATTTTTAGAAACGGCTAGAGGGAACTAACGATACTTAAGACGAGGTTTTCCGTGAATTCTTCTTTTTCTTTGTTCGTCGCGAGTATCATTGCGAAAACAATTTTAAACTCCCCTTGTCAGTCACCTGCCCTCCAACGGATTTAAGAAATATATAGTAGCACGGTTTCTAATTGAACAGAAATTGTTGTCCAATTAAAATGGTTTGACTCTAGCTTACAAGTGATATGAACTGCCTAAAACACTGTCCAAGCCATCCGCTGTTTTTTTTTTTATCTAAGAGCAGCATAATTTTTCGTCGAGCAGCTGTATTTGGGGGGTGAGAAATATTGCATTTTATTGTTATCGGTCAAGCGCGAAAAGTCAGTCAAAACTCACTTGGTGAGCGACCCAAGAGGGAGCAATATTGTGATTAATATCGGCTGGCTGTTGTGTATTTTCACTATATGCGCTCAGTGTAGGTCAGGAAGCATTTATCCATTAATTTCACTGCAAACAGGGCAGGAGAGACTATATTTGTAGATACATGTATTGCCAACTAAAAGCTTTGGCATCTTTGATAGGAATGAAATGTAACTTCACAATGATATTCCTGTAGATGGCTTCAAATTCAAATGCGTTGATGTTGGCCCTACTAAGTCAGTGGAGAAATAATTCTTCTCAATTTTTTTGCTGGTAGTTTGTTTGGTTTTGCAATGTAGCGTGAACACATTTGATATGACATGAAAATTTGTTACAATTGAGGCTAATATTCCAATAGTGTCAATTTACATATTGTTAAGAGAAAATATAAACTTTCCAACGGATGTGTGCCACAATCTGCAGTCACGAGAATGTATATTTTGTATTTAGAAGGGAAAAGGCATCAGGTTTAATAAAGTTTCACATCTTTGATGTTGCCATCAGAACGCAAAGAAAGTTGTTAACTTGGTAGTCTCATTTTGAGTTCTCATCTCAGGTTGCAATTTTAGAAGGTGGTTTCTTTGTGGCCTTCTTAATTTGCATAAAATGCCAAAAGCTAAAACTGTTCAATGAGTATAAACAAGTTAAAAATTTATGACCTGTTATGTTTATATTCTGGTGAAAAGAGGATGAAATTGAATCCCATTTTATTCATATCTTGAGTTTTAATATGTCTCAGAGTAGACTACAAATTGACACAATTCACTCGGGTCAGTTTTGCTTTTGTGTAATATTTTTTTTTAACTTTGCCTTACTGCATAATTGATTGCTGTCACTGAGGCAACAGCAGAGCTTATAACAATTGGTAAAGAAGACACATGAATGGAGGAAACAGTGTTGTGTTGATTCAAATCTGAAACAAATTTGTTGGTTTTATACAGTTTATGCACATGTGTGAAATATTTATTGTGTCAACAAAATTTACCCAGCTAAGGATAAATCAAAGCTATTTGCCAAAGAACATAATTTATATGTAAATTGTTTGCGAGATTGAATAAGACTTGAATAACCTTCTGGCACAGTCCTGTGGACGCTCTTAGTGATTTGTGAAGTCAGTTGTCTCTTAACAACCAACTCAAGAAGCAATTAGTTAGGCTATTTACTGTTAACGATTATTACTGGTTGAATTTAACACTATGGTAGTTTTAGGACCGTATTCATTGTTCTTATTGCATGCATAAGATTGCCAAGTTTGTACAACAATTATTGGCCAAGGGCAGAGTGACCATTCATGAATAGTTAATACTGAGACAATTGTTGAGGTAACTATTCATCAAATGAATATTCACTGAGCCTGAGGCAAGTATAATTGCTTATAATTTAAGTATAATTTGCAGAGGTGAATGTCTAGGACTACAAAATAGCACACTAATTCATGAAAGCACAGATGCAAATGTTCCTCTGTTTACAAAGATCCCATTGTTGCTGTAGTTTAAAATGATAAATTGGTTGCACGGATCAATTTAAATATCACTCAAATGTTGTAAAATAAGCAAAAGAAACATTCCACAAAAAAGGAACATTCATCCGACTATTGTTTCACTGTTTTTGACTTTGTGTACAGTTTTACTGATCATCTAAAATTGGGTACCTCCAGTCTGAAGATTGAAATATTTTTGGTCGCTCAATTTGACATCATTTGTTATGGCTTGCAAACAATGAAACTACTCGACTAACTGTTTTTGCAAGTCTCGATGGCATTGTTGGTGTAAAGCGATAGTCATGAGGAATTCCCTCTGTTGAATGTCATGTACTTTGGGTGTTTATTGATTGCTTTAATAAATATCCAGGTCGTAAATTTGCAACAGAAATAGATCATGATATCCAATATGGACACAAATGTTTACATGGGTTTCTATTCAGTAAACTGTTGGGTTTTCCTTGACTTATTTTGGGCTTTGTTTCCTAGCTCAAAACACTACTGTAACATCTCCCTTCTGATATCAGCTTTTAGTTCTACCTTTGTTAGTTTTGAAAATTTACGTGGTAACTTTTGGTTACAGACATGATTCTCTAGTTGATAAATTAATAGATCTTTATCATGCCTGGTCTATCTGAAATGTATTAATCCTGAAAGGAGAGATCAAATGTCCATCACTCTCCAGAATAAATTGTTGCCAAACTGTAAGTTAATGGCATGGCAAGTTTTTTTTTTGTATTTGTCTTTGAAAGATGAAATATATTCTAATATGTTTTATCCTTACAACACCTCGTAGGGTTCCATTTGATTATAATCTTAGTAGATAAACCAAATCTCACCTTTACAATAAATGATTCACAGCTGTGGTCAAACCTAACATATAGTTCAAGCAATAAGTGTGTGTGATTTCACCCCTTAAAACCAAAATGCTTGTTTCCACCTGTGCTGGTAATTGGTCAGTTTGATTGACTTCTTTGATCATAACTATGTTACCTAATATTAATATCTCTTGGCTGGTGTCTGTGATTTTGAATCGAGTTTGCTATTTTCAAAGTAGCATCTAGAGTGACCATCTGTCAGTTGTAGCAGTAACAGTATTAAAAGGAAGGAAATTGCTTGACGGTGCAATATTTTGTCTGTAAATTGAAATTGGGATCTGTTCTAATTTTTTTTAATTCCACTTTTGGGGCAGGTGGTGTTGTTCCGGCATTTTTAATTGAAAGAAACTACAAATAAAAGTCAAAATTAGAAAAAAAGCCCAGCTTCTTGCAAATATTGTGTTTATAATTCTCTAGTATACTGTAAAATATCCACTTTGTCTACATTTTTGTTTTTCATGTACATGAAAGCCAACACCTTACCTATGTAATAAAAATGGTTCACTGTAGCTTGAAAAAATAACAAAGCAATTATACTCAAAGAATCTGTTATAACCGATCTTAGCAATAAATTTCTTTCATTGGTGTATAAATTATGTACAAGATTGATCTTTCCATTTTAGTCAGCATGAATTGATCACAAAGGCCTACCACTGTGTCTAGGTTAGGTGCTGGACGTTATTTGATTTCTTAGCTTAAAGTGAAGTTGTTGTGGGCTCGTTTTTGTGAGGATCTTTGTTGAGAAGTCTAGTCACACCACATGAACTAGCAATGCATTTGCATTCAATGACAAGACAAGTCTGAGCAATAAATGGCTTGTCTATGAAATATTATCAACTCCCTCTTGGTCTAAATTGACCACAAAATGTGAGCATTAAAACAGACCCAATGTTTTATGATTGCTATACAGTCTTGGTTTGTGATCATGATGTTTGATTTGAAAATGATTCTTCTCTCAGCCATTAAAGAAATTTTGGATGGTCAAAATCATGATAATCAACTACACTGGCTTAGTATTAACAATTTTCTCATGTATGTACAATGACAAAGAAAAAACGTCATTTGTCTGAGGGACTTTGAAGTCTTCTAAATGTTTGTGCTCTAGCTTTTGTTAGGGCAGCAATGGGTCACAAATAAGTACCAGAGTTGAGACCCTTTTAGAAAATTACGCTTTTCCATTTTTATTTCCTCAATCTACTTCATTCTAGCTTCCCCTAACACTCTAGTATCTCAAGGTTGTGTTGGTGCCGTGGTCTGTCTAGTCTTAGAAAAGAAAGAACAACATTATTTGGGAGGAGGGTGAGGGGGTTAAACGTTTCCAAGATGCTCAAGAATATAATTAACTGCAAAATGCCTCAGCGCTTTAGTTGTTTATTATGGTTTTCAGTAGGATATAACCATAAGCCAACATATGCATGCAGGCGCAGTGAGGTGCCGCTAAGTGGTAACATATGTTAGGAAAATAGTTTTCAATGTGTAGTGTGATCATGCGGGTGAGGGTAGTTCTGAAAAGAACTGATGTCGATGACTGACATTTCGACAACTTGAGCGGAACTCATCTTCAGAGTCAAATGAATCGTTATGATGATGTTATTAGTCATGTCCATTGAAACTGATTGGTTAGTTTATGTGTGATGGTATTGGCTGGAAGGTTCATGTAAAGTTTGTCATCAGTAAACCAACCAACAATAGATGACTTACATGTATTTAAAAACTTAAGCAAGTCTTTCAGCTAATACCATCATGGCGAAACTGACCAATCAGTTTCAGCAAACCAGACTTATAACATCATTGACTGACAAATAATATCCACTTGCCTCTGAAGATGACTTCTGCTCAGATTGTCAAAACATAAGTCACCAACAACAGTTCTTTTCAAAACTACTACACTTCGCTTGAAAGTTAGAGATAGTAAGCTTCAGCTCTGTACCTGTCCCAGAATTGTAATTTTTCAGGTGTCAATAATGAGACATGATGAAGACAATAATTGTTCCCTTAGGGGAAAGACTTAGGGTTAGATAGAAAGAAGAAGATAGAATTGTTGTTCATAACAAATAAATAAACCCTATCCAGATCAGGAGACCGAGCTTTATACATGTACCTTTTTTGATATTTATTGAAGAGGTTGCTGTCAAACTGTGACAACCTATCATTCTGAAATGTATCTTGAAGCATTTTCATTGGTAAGAAATGATTACTGAATTAGAACTTGATGTAAACTTCCATGGCAAAGATGAATCATTTTGACAGGAATGTTTTTTATAATGTTTTAACAAAATTGTCAAATATCACGAATTTTGAGTCTTAGTTAACCAGGTTAATAAATGAATAATTGATCAGGAATACAGTATGTTATGTAAGCTAGTTTGTTTATTTATTTTATTTTAATCATTTGTTGTTATTGTTGTTGTTATTTTTGTCATTGTTTTTAGAATTCATAGAAGGAGTTTCGCAGTTCAGTGTTAAAGGTGACAAAGAATCCAAGCTTAAATGTAAGTATACTTGGAGATGATACAATGTATCTACATTATAAAATTATTTAGGCGTATTTCATAAAATTTACCTTCAGCATATACAATGAAGGGCAGCTGTCTGATAAGGGAGATAACTGCCGGTAGCACAGTGTTGATATCTTCAGGGGAATCTGTTCCCCAAGGCTTTTTCTCCTGATCCTAATTGATTAAACTATAGACAGTCAACTTCTTTTTTACAGGTCTTGCACACTAGAAGAAATTTATTTAAAGTACATTTGTATCATTTAAATCAATGAAATCTGTCCAAATTTATGTACATCTTTTAAAGATGGTTGTTGTTGGGCAAAAAAAAAATTATTAATAATCAATTATTTTCAAAAACAAATGCATTGCTTTTAGTCTACTGAAAAAATTTTTGTTTAAATTTTATTAATTTATTTTCTCAAAAATTTGTCTTAGCCAGTTATTAACTAATTGACAAAACATATTTGAGGAATTTATATCCTACATGTTTAGTTTGAAAAATACTTAATTTATGTGGCACAATTATGTGCATCCTGTATATATGTAGACATTTGTTGTATATGTTGTAGTTTAAAATTAAATTCAGGTAAAAATTAAGTTCCTTTGTCTTTTAACCCCTATTAGGGTTAGAAGACAAAGGAAATTGAGAATCAAACTAGGTTAAAATTATTTTTACCTGAATTTAATTTTTAACTACAACATATACATTGTACATTATTATGTGACTCGCTGTTACTACATTTTATAGAGCTTAAATGAAACTTCTGTCAACAATTGATTCACACATAAGTGTTCCAGCTGTTAAAATGTAGTATTTGAAATTTGGCCCTCTGCATATATATAAATCTATGTAGAGTGTTATGCACTGAATAAAGTACATACATGTATGCTATGACCAGCACAGAATTCAACATATACTTATTTTGGTCTTTATTTTTTTAGTTGCCTTTAGGATATATGATATGGATAACGATGGTTTCATTTCAAATGGAGAACTCTTCCAAGTTCTAAAGATGATGGTAGGAAACAACCTCAAAGAAACTCAGCTTCAACAAATTGTGGATAAGACAGTAATAAATGCTGACAAGGATGGTGATGGAAAAATCTCTTTTAGTGAATTTTGCGCTGTAAGTCTTATTAACTGATTAAATATATCAATGAAAAAAGTCCATATGTAAATCTTTACAACTGTCATTCTTGTTTGAATAGCACCTCATTCATGGCCAGAATCAAACTTATAAAATTAGTTATTCTAAAATGTATTGTGGTTCAAACTTCAATACCAAGCCTGTGGATAAAACCTTAGGTGGAGAGTGTGGCTTTTCAAATGAAAGCTATTGAGCTGCACTCCCATGTTGTACTGTTTACTGAGCTGTGCAAGGTGGCTGTAGCTTTCAGGTCTGGATATAGGTTATGTTATTTGGTTTTCAGTATTAAATCTGAGATCTTTTTTTATGGACACCATTCAGGGATGATTAAGATTTGATGCCTAGGTTTCCATTTACATCTATGTTGCTTGCATGGCTGTAATGTGTGCAGCTTGTCTGCGAGGGATGGTTAACTAAAATTAAATGAGATATATGTAAGTTAAACATGTTTTTAGTTAACACAGTGTGATTGACTGGGCAAGCATTAGTCCTGAAAAAGAGTTTGTTTCAACAACCAGAGCATCAGTCATCTTTAGCATCCAGGAAAAATGACTAATGCTATGATTGAAGAAACTTCAGAGGAATCACATTTTAGACTGAGGTACTCCTGAATTTAAATCATTCACTTTTTTTTAATTTGCTCTCTACAGGTTGTTGGTAATATGGATGTTCACAAGAAGATGGTAGTGGATGTCTAACAAAACCTTAATAATCAAAGTCTGTGAACTATTTATTATTCATATTTCCAAGGCAAGACATTTTGTAAAAAAAGAAAACAAATGGATGATTTTCTTGACCTAAAACTCTGTTGCCTCTGCTGCTGCGAAGAAAGAATAGAAGCTGCTGATTTGCTTGTTAAAGTGAGGAGAAGGAAGATGGTATGGCCTACTTTCCACAGCAAGCTTCTTCTGAGGCCACAAGCAGCACAAGACAAGAAAAGAAACAAAAAGCAACAGTGTCATTAAAGGATACGATAAGTAACTTCAATAGCATGTTTGTGAAAAGAAACCAGGATTTTAGTGAGAAACCAGATAAGCTTTAGTGTCGTTTTTATCATTAGTGGTATTTCAGGTGCAAAGGAATGGTACAGTAAGCCATCCCATAATTTTTATGCATCTTTGAAGGCCTGGTTACTTTTTACAAACTTTGTTTTATGTTTTTTTGCTTTCTCAAACAGCAAGTGTTGCTAGAGAACTATTTGAAAATAACTCTGGTTTTAAACCCCTGCATGACATTAACAATTTTTAAATAATAATATTTACTCTTTCTTGCTTAGAAAACTTAAATAATTTAGTTCACAAAATTAAGAGATAGAACGACCGACAAGTGGTTTACAACGTGTAATGGAGCATTCAGCTATATCAACATAGTCATTTTTTCCCCTTGGATAGTCTTCTTCAGAGCCTTCATTTGAAGCAGTATAATATATAAAACAACTTGCAAGTGTTAAAGACTTCTCAAGTAATGGCTCTGAAGAAGACTTCGTAACATATTTACATGTAGTTTCGTGACTCATCCATGCATTTTCGTAGCCCCTCTGGTCATACAACGTTGTTTTAATGGGTACATTTGGACTGCAGAACTTTGTTCTCTTTTGTTAGCACAGATATGTATGTTGAAAATACCCACACCTAGGGGCAGGGGAGGAGTGTGGTATGAATTTCCTGCTTCACATACTTTGAGCTACTACTTGTGCCTTCCTGTGACTGTCTTGTTAATTTCTACCTCTGTTTTGTCATGGGGAACTACAGTTATTAATAGTGCAATATATTCTTCTTTTTTATTGTAGATTCCTGTCTCCCCTTCCCACTTCCCTTACACTTTTCTGCTATTTTGTACTCCCCCTCCCCGCCCTATGATTACTGTCTTCTGTCCACACTTCTCACCCAAGAAATATCTGTTACTCATGTTGCTCTGGGAATGATCAGCTTACAATTTCTGCCCACTTGATCTCAAACAAAGTCAGACATACATGGGTGTGACAAGAATTTAGAAACAGATCATTAAAGCAACTTTCCTACATAATTCTTATCATGCACTCATCCCAGAGAAGGAAGACTGTGTGACAAGCCAAACAGGTGTATGCATAGGGGGCTGGAAAGCAACTTACGTAATTTTTAAAATTCTTTAACTATTTCTTTACCAGTAGGAACAATCTACAAGTTTAAACTATTAGTGTACAAATAGGGTTCTTGTACTGTAGCCAATACACATATTTTGCTGTCGTGTCAGAATTAAAGGGGCTATGCAACCATGAATTTTGTTATTTTTTTCTTTGCAATGCATACAATGCCGTCAAATAAAAGTTTACTATTAAGGCATAAACACTGTGATAATAATAAACCGACTAGATAAAACAAGGATGGCTATGATTGAAGATTGTGATTGGATGGTTAAGTGATTGACATATGGCATCTATGACATAGCCCCTTTAAAATCCGGTAATGAAGTGGACTGCCCAGATGTTTTCTTGAAAGCACCCAGGCTTTTGTAAAATTTTTTCCTTAATTATATGTAAAATCAAAGCTGTCCATAGTCAACTCAGACAATAGGCAATTACATTAAGTGGTGCATCGTTTTACAGTGTAAATAGCAGTAAAGAAAAGGTATTGGCGTTGCAACTCTATATGACGCTGTTTAACGAAAGACTGGCTGCTTTCATTGATGAAGTATAACCTTTACTATTTACAAGGATTTTTTTGTTTGTTTTATGTTGTATTCAATGATATCCGTGAAAGTGTCCAGAATTGTCAACATGTTGCATAGTTTAAGATTCATACTAGTAGCTTCAAACACTTTTTTCTATTACTCAGATCATGACAGCAAATCTAGATTTGATCCTTTCGAGGCCACTGTAAAGCACTGTTGAGGATGAAGTCAATCTCGTTCCCAAAGCCCACATGTTTTTTGGTCAGCGGTGACCAATCACGCAAGAGGTGATGGGAACAAGATTGTCACCTCAGGAGGACTGACAGGGGTATAGAGTAGTCTCACCACTGTCTAACAGCAGCTTTACAATATTGTTATTTTTGTTCTTATCTGTAATACAAAACATATGCTGTATTAATTAATTTCTAATTTCGAGCTGACAGTGCCTCACTTTCAAATCAAATTGGACTTTAAAGTGTAGGTATGCCATGTAATTTTATCGATCTTGTGTCTAGGTAAATGTATAAAATTGAAAGTCAATAATTGTTGGTGTCGTTCACGTTTACTTTTGGTCTTATTGTCTCTAATAGAGCTTATTAGTTATCCAAAACTTGAACAATAACTCATCTTTTGCCCCGCTCGAGAGCGTTTTCAGTCTGACATTTCAATGTCACGCAACGAACAAACTTGGAAATTCAGACGCACTCTATTAGATAATGAGGAACCCTTTCGGGCTCAAACGTTGCAAAACGTCAAGTTTTTAGAGGGTCTTACATCTGATAAAACTAGAACTTCACAAAGATTGATATTTTTTGTTTTGGAAAATGATGACGTCACATGAAAACCAAGAAGCGAAGCCGCTAATTCCCTCACGGGCTTCGCGCGTACCGACTCCTGCCAGCTACACATGGCGGCCATAAAGTAACAGAAAGATCTCTCATTGTGTTTTGTCATCGAAAGGAAAAGTTATTACTCCAACACATTGAAATTTGCTACTTCTTCTGGATCAAGAATACTTCTGATCTACTCGAGAGCCTTATCGGGCTGCCATTTAAATGTCACGCAAAGCACAAACTTGGAAATTAAAACGCGCTCTATATGTTACATAATGAGGAACCTTGCCGGGCTTAAACGTTGCATAACTTCAAATTAAGTTAATTCTAAGACACCAGACACTAGTCTTTCAAGTTTCTTGGACGCATGGGAAGAATAAGAAAGAAGTTAAGTAGAAAGACTTCGAAGAACGAAGGTGACCACATACGACTACAGAAGTGTAAGATCAAAAATTTGCAAAAGAAGTGGGTGTAATGAGAAGCTGTCGTTCAGTGATTGGACACAACATTGAAGACAGTCTCTTACCCCTAAAGACGAGAGACCCTAGGAACTACTAGGTTGCATGACGTCACTGCGTCGAAAAATTTATTAAGCGAGTTAATTTTGTATGCATTCTAAAATGCTTGACGAGAAATATCTTATTGTCGACACCCAAACTTTTAAAATGGCGTTTTTGGACCTTAACACCAGTCTTAAATTTTGCCACGTTTTCACGTGGCAAACGTCAATGGGAGGAAACGGAACCAAGAGATTATGATCCTTGCCCGGAGCTGATTAGTTAGTATCATTTCTATCCATGAAATAAAACAAGGGACTCAAATAACAGCAGACGAACTCTTTAAGTTTGCTTGGACAAAGAACAATTATTTCTTAAAATAGAACGTTAACTCCAGAATGACTTGTACACTTTTCGCACTTGAGCTATTCAGACCTGCTTCCTGCCACACAAAAACTAATGATATTTTGTATTTTTAAAAACGACAGTTTAAAAACTCTTGTAAGTTATTTGAAATGTTCAGTGTTGCTAGCTTTTCGAGAGAGCAACAAAAAATATGTAGATATTTTCCTAGTTAACACTTTTGACGGTTTCTGTTTGAATCCATGCAGTGACTTCCTTGTATCTCCTCAGACTCGCCCGATCTCCTTCCTTCCTTTCCATCCAGCTGCAGACTGTTTTGTTTTATATACTATATCCTTACTGCTGTCGCTGTATTCTTGTTGTCATACAGTCAAGGCAGACTCGATAAACTGAAAAAAAAAATCATTTCAAAACCAATGTATTATACTCACACACAGCTAAAAATCGCCTGCTGACAAGTTGTTTGCCATACTAGCGAAGGCATTATGCTACTTTTGAATCGACTCCAGACATAGACAGTGCTTGCAAAAGTTGATAATCAGGTCAAATTCGTGGCCTTGTGCTGTGGTCACGGTTTTGGGTGCATAATATACTAGAGATACTTGCTTTCAAAACCCGTCAAATGTCTGACAAAAGAGGACGGTAATGAGCACAGAATTCAGTGTGGACTCAAGTTTCTTGGGACAATTATTCCATTACATGACGTCGACCCGTCTGCCCTGTCAATAATCGGAGTTGATATCATTTTATTCCTCGATAAGAGACTGTAGCCCTTGTGCTAATCAGAGGAAAATACTACAAATAGCAACCCCCTAGAGTAAAGAACTTACACAAATGTGCGTTGTTAAAGATATTTCCTAATATATGCCTCTACGTCAACCTTTAATCATCGCAAACCCAGAACTCCTCTCGGGCAAGTTTTCGATAAAGAATGAGTCCGGGGGTAGGAGTTTGGGAATTACATTGGCAAGGCATAAAGTTCCTTCGTTCATTGTTAAGTTATGATATAGTTCAGAGGTACTTACGTCATCAATTGTAAATACTGCCTTGCTCGCTCGTGGGCCGCGCTTCATCACGTGACTCCTGAAAGTATCTGAAATTAAGAAGATAAAATTATCCATTTAAAGGAAAATAGTTTCTAAGCAGGCTCATGTAGTTTGAAGTTTGTCTAGTGAGTTGTCTGTCAAAGGGTCGTCTGTCAAGGGTAGTTCTGAAAAAAATTGTCCTCAGGCCCCGTCCCTGTCCACGCTGGAAGAGTTTTGAGCTTTCACTCTAAAAATGTATGAAATGTTTTTCTTCCTTGGAAAACATTGACGTTTTTAATCATCTGAACGTCCGCAAATTATTATTCAGAGCCAAGTACACGGTTGTCACAACCCTGGCCTGATTTTTATCAAAACCCTAACAAGCTGCATATCACAGAAAAGTTAATTGCTCCGTAATATGACCTGCTGTGCATGACCCCTGTGCAGTAGAGAAAAGCACAGTTTAAAGCAAAAGATGTCTGTATACTTGTATTTTAAAGTATACAAATGTCCAGCTGTCATGAATAAAGGATTTTGTGAAATTTTAGAAAGCGGCGCACTGACCAATACCTAAAGTTGCACAATCTAAATTGCGCTCATCCTCATCCTCATTGTAAAAATATGCAGCACTCGCCAGTGACGTAAAACAAAGAAAACAAAGAAGTTAAGATAATAGAGCCTAACCCTAACAATAGCTACAAAACAAAAAAAAAACTTCACACGTTTTTACACCGAATTAAACCCAATTGTGAATCATTATTTATTTTGATAACTTCAAGCCTAGAAATTCTATGGTAAATTCCCTTATTTACAACAATTAGATCACTGAGACCTAGAAATCCTGGAAATTTGAGATTAAAAACTCAAAACTTTCTTGCGATATTTTTTCTCAAAAGCAAAAATACATTGCCTTTTTGAGAAAATGCGATTTGAACTTGCACAGAAAAATCCTTTTCGTAATTAAAGTATGATGTAAATTCCAGTAATAACAAAAGTTCAAAATTTTTACAGAATTTTGTGGGCTAATTAGCACCAATACTAAAACAACACAATACCCAAAAAGGTAACGCAAAAACTCCTGCTGTGGATCGTTTGAGGCTTAACAGCTTAAGAAATACTAAAATCACGTTTTTAAACCCTTTAAGGTACGACGGTCACCCCCGATGAGCTGCCAATCAGTTTTAAGACTTTATCGCTAGGAAGGCAGATAAAATAAGTAATAGTAACTCTTTTTTAACAAGTCGGTCAGTCTAACTTACCGAACATCACTATAACCCGCACTAGAATCTGTATAAATATGTCGAATGGAATGGTTCCTTTCTTGTTGTGATATCGCAGATGGATGGAGCTAAGAGCTGTGTTGCTAAGTCGATAACCTACAGAAGAAGAAATATTTGCAAAGAAACGTAGATACAAAATCAAAGGAAAAACGGGAGAAATCAAGGCAAATTTTAATGAAAATAGTAACGATTTTACCTAATGCAGTGAGAGCATCGCGAAGCTCAAAGAGGTTCATATCTCCACTTTGATCTTTGTCAAAACGATGGAAAACTTCCTGATATGAGAAATAGAGTAGAAAATACATGGATAGGTGGGTAGACACATATTCAGACAGGAAGAGAGACACACAGGCACGCAATAACACGGTCCGTCAGTCTGTCAGTCAATCAGTTATTCACTTGTATTCTGTCAAACATTTTAATTTCTAAGCAAGGAATGTTTGGATAGCTTCCGTACTTACAATTGGCAAACGCAAGTCATTATGTCAGTCAGACAGTCACTCAGTCAGTCTGTCTGTCTTTCAGTCAGTCAGGTAGTGAGTGAGTCAGTCAGTCAGTCATTCAGCCAGCCAGTCAGTCTGTCTGTCAGCAAGTCAACTCAAGGCGTGTTTACAAATACAAACTGTCGAGGCTAACAGGAGTTGCTTTTCAATTGACTGACCTTCCATTGGCGTAGTATCATCCACAGCGCCCTGAACTCTTTGTATCCGAGGGCTCCAGTTTTGTCGATCTTTAAACTATCATTAAGGCTGTTCATTCTTTTTGTCATTGACTAGAAGTTTCTGTTTTTGTTGGCAATTGCAACTGAACAAAACACGTGCGGCAAGCTACCAATGGAACTGATTTCAGTGTACTCCAACACAGGAACAGGCTATGGCATTGACTTACACAATCAACCTTAAGAAATTCCCTTAAAAATTCTGAACAATATCTGTTACTTCCTCCAACAAAAGCACAAAGATTTTCGTGTTCACACTATAACATTTATTACTGACATTTTAAGACAACATCTTTGATAAAAGGATACATCAAACATGGCAATCATACTCCTGTTGAAAGGAGACAATAGAAAACGTCAAGCTAGTTATGATACAGTGTAGGCATGGTTCGTGCTCTTTTCTAATCCCCGAACCACACTATTAAATGATTGGCCTGGCTTGGCAACTAAGGATTTACCCAAAAAGGCATTTACAACTTGTCATCCTTCTACTCGTCCTACTTACGGATCGGAAAGGAAAATTCGCTTGAAATTATTCTCCAGAAGGAGCCAGGAAGAGCAGTCATAATGATAATGAAATGATCTGTCTAGAACTGGCCAGAAGCTGTTCTCGCCTATTTTAAAGTGACTATTGTAAAATGTAACCGTACCTGCAAGCCTCCAGGCTAAACGAGTTAGAATTTACCACTGAAATTCAAAACAAAATAATAAGAGGTGAGTATGAAAAACTGAATCAGTTAATAAAGGCAGCCAGGTTTCTCTGATCGGGTTTTTAGCCTTATATAGCTTCCATTGTCGGGTTTTAAGCCCATTGTAGGATTTGTGTTAATCTAGAGTATTTGTTTCTTTAAGTTTAAGTGGTATGTCTGTGAACTAGCTATATTTAGCTAGGCCATTTGACCACTATAAACATTCAACAACAACAACAACAAATTTAATTAATTATTTCTAAACAAGGAATGTTTGGATAGCTTCCGTACTTACATTTGGCAAACGCAAGGCTCAAGATTTCCTGCAGTTCATATTGATCAATTTCTCCGTCCTGCAAAATGAAGTGACTAATCAGTT
>OMLO01001601.1_pt1 | contig 17607 bp, 21 predicted proteins | sample 1674811 | NCBI WGS metagenome assembly OMLO01 (sample SAMN06265003, study PRJEB25207) | coral metagenome | isolation source: Coral host | place: Mexico:La Bocana,Puerto Morelos, Mexico | collected 2008-11-13 | reverse complement strand
TGGCATACAGTGGCCAGGAAATCGGGAAGTTGTACCCTTTCAAGGTGTGATTACTTAAACGCAGAATGTGTTTGAAAACTAATGGCCGGTGACAAACTGCCCGGTGTTTTTCTTGGAGCATAGTTACAGCAAGCCATTCTTCCAAAACTTGTTGATTTTTTGGCAATTTGCAGATGTGGCAGAGACATCGACACGTTCATAATTCACATGTCCTCCATTTTTTTGGGAAAAAACCTTAGATCTAGATGTTCTGTGATTCTGTCTTATTCTGCCGGGAAAAATTGTCCATAATTATGTTTGCAGGTTGTTTGTAATGATTCATGGAACTTTCTCATTTAATTATCCCGAGGCATCCAGTCATACTCTCAGATGATTGGGTTGTCCAATCACCTCCGAAACGCATAGTATTTAGGTTCCATGGAACCATTCTGAGATTCTGTGATAGGATCCAGATGCTATACAAACCTTTTTATCCGAGCACTATAGGAATTGCCCTTGCATCGGCATCGCCCCTAAGAACCTCGAGTTCACACACCCTCACGGAACCACGTTTCCCGGAACGTTGGAAATCTTCGGAAGGGAATCCGAATCCGAAATGCCCAAAGAATTCAAACTAGGTGGTGGTTTCAAATATGTTTTATTTTCACCCCTACCTGGGGAAATGATCCAATTTGACTAAGATTTTTCAGATGGGTTGAAACCACCAACTAGAAAGCTTGTAGTCAAGTTGTAATTAGTCATGAATACTGAATCTACATCTTAAGATACCTAGTCCTGATGTTTGTGGCTGTAGGTTCCGGGGGTGTGTTCTATGCTCAGAACGTGATTAAAAATAATCCAAAATTCAAATATTACGAAGGGTGAAACCTCTTACTTAATGAGATGAGCAATGACAAACCGTGGCTTGTCAGGGTATATAGGTGAATATACTACCCAGTTTTATAGGAATTATCCCTGAGAATCCCTGATGGCTATTATTGATAACATGCGAATGTCTGGTCTCAGCGCAGTGTTTTGGCCTGATGCATGTGAGAGGCAACATTCATATATGACTTTGCTAAAAAAAGTCATATATAGGTTTTTAGGGCATATTGTCTTTAAAACTACATGTAAAACAACATGTATGCACGATAATGTACAACGTGTTTGAAACATTTGCACATGACGCTTTGCTGCATGCTCCAGTATCGATATTGTTTAATACGATGTCTTAATTTTATACTCCTTGGGGATAGTAAATTGGCTGATCGATATGGAGCGTGCCAAAGCGTCATGCAGATTTAGCCAAAGCGTCCCTCATGGCCGTTCAACTACTACTAGTGGAAAACCTGAAGGTGCCAAACCCACCACCCACCGCCTTGCTGAGGTGTATTTGTTTTAGTTTTTGATTATGCATGCAGAACAGGTGGGTGGGATCGCACGGTCCTAAACCGTAGGTTTTGTTTTTGGCTCTGGTGATAGATTTGGGGTATGGCGAATTCCATGAACCGGCACAAGTCGCCGGACCATGCCCTCCTTGATGATCTAGTCAACGAATGGTTGAATGGAAGTTCCGAAAGGATTCCTTCGATCCGAGATGATGAGGACCCTAATATATGATTATAATTTATTATGTTGATGTTTTTTCCAAATTAAAAAAAACATGTTTTTAATAGTAATGAATCTTGTAATAGAGTCTCGAGGATTTGGATATACACAAACCACCACCCTGAGGAGCACAGAGTCTTCATCATTGCCAAGACTGGACCAAGTTCCGTCGACGCAGCAACTTGTCTTTTTGATTTTCTGGGTGATGTCACGGCCGATGTCGATGTGAAACGTTTCTCTGTGCAACTCAGGTGGAAAAGCATTATGAGTTTCTGATGCACATCTATGCGACTTTTGGGGGAAATCTGCCGAACCAAATGGTCTTTAAGGCACAGTCCAAATTGACAAGTCATCTTATAATGCAATGTCGCATTATATAAATGGTGTTCAGGATCCCGGAGGTAAACAACACAATTCTGCTAAGACCAGACATTCGCATGGTATTGAATTCTCGGGTATTGGTGTATATGATATGTTGCGTTGCTGTATTTTGATTCAATGCACTATGATTTGGGATTTGGTTGTATATACTTTAACGCCAGGATATCTTCTACTCGATGGCGCGAAAGTATGGTTTTTTTGGCCCCAAGACAAGGAAAAGGGAAATCAAGGCCGGAGAAAATGGAAACACAGTCAAACCATAGATATCTGAACTGTGGCTTTTTTTAAATCTGCATGAAAAAAACAAATATATATATATATATATATATAACCAACAAAACTTCATCCCAACTGTGCCAGGAGTGGGCAGGACTCACAGCTGGCATCGCTCGCGCTATGGCCAAACATGGCCTTGACCTCACAAGCAAAGCAGAAGGGTCAAGGATCGGAGATTTTAATTTATATATATAGTCTTCACCAGCAGGGTCTGAGGATATATATTTTAAAATGTTTTTTTGATGAACTCCTAGGACCATGCAAATTGAAAGACATGATCAGTCCACACTGTATATATAAAATGGACTTTTTGTTCTCCATAATAATTAACTATATTCCCAAAATAGCGCTACCAGGAGCAAGCGGATCATGGTTCTGAAGAAGACTATCCGCCAGGTGATTGTGGACGACTGTGGAGGCACTTTGTGATTGGAAAACCGTATGTGTTTTATCGGTGGGGTGACCAAAATGAATAGATATATTGAATATAATTATATATCAAAAAGAAACACGAGATTACCCAAAGATCAAGAACTGCGTACTTCTCTCTCGCTATATTTATGCAACTATATGGAACCGTCAGTCCGGCAAATTGAACCCAAACACATGTGCAGGTGATGCTGATGAAGCTACTATTACCTCTCGTTTGGAGAACCAAATCCAGAATGCACAGTTGGTGGAGTCGGAGGACAGCCAGATATATATATTAAAATATATTAATACATGTATTTGTATATTATAAAAATGTAGAGATCTGATTGACAAAATTGTCTTATACCCTCTTGGCTTTTTTGAACCCATCATTGAGCTTGGGGGCCCCACAGCCTATCTCAGGAGCATGAACTGTCTGGTCAATCATCATCCTCAGAGATTGTGTCTTGTCAGCGGGTTCGGACTTGGATGGGGTGGTATACGTTCAAGGAAACACATATATGTAATCACTCACACTTCAAAAATATATATTTATGTATGTGTAGTTCTTGACAACCCAAATTATCTTGTTGGGCTGTTATCCTGCACCGGAGGCGATGGCAGTATCACCAAAGCATGTTCCTGATCCATCGCATCCGGACAACATGGAGACTTTACCTTTACCGCCGGTAGATGATGAAGTTCCCCCACCGGATGAGGACATGCAATGAATCGGGGGAAGGAAACACACGCACACACAGATATACTGTTGATGTAAAAAATCCTGCGCAACTCATGGGGTGCGAAAGGACAATTTATTTCAGAAAAAAAAAAGATCGTACCCCCTGAATGGTGCAAGATTTTTTCCACCAGCCGTATTGTTATGCATGTGGTTCCAACAAAAAGATTTGAATGCGTTCTAGTAGCTAGATTTAGTCGGACTATATATAAGATAATAATGTGTCTTATTATCTTTTGAGACTATGTATACCTGGAACTCCAAACAACAAGCTTTTAATTTAGGTGTTTGGTGAAACAACCATTTCCCCTATAAGCTAGTAAAGGTTTGGAATCATCCTTAACTGTTAAAGTGGATGTTATATACTTCAACTTCAGCTTAACTTACGTGGGTCGCACGTGCTGCGTGCAGGATGTCCATGTAGAAGATCCAGAAACCCGTCGTCAAGCTGTGAAGGACGGGTGTTTCAGTCACAGCTAAATCAGGTTAACAGGTTTCGGCTTGAATTCTAGCTTTGAAGTATACTGACTGATGACTTTGTCCATATCTTTCTTTCTATATATATATATATATTTCAAGATTAAGATATAAACTCCACATTGAATATATATATATATACATGTGGTGGCTTCGGGCAAGGCTTAACAATTTCAATTATAACTATATCATTGATTTCTACTTCGAATAATGTACATGCTGGGAGAACCCTCTATTTGTTTCTGTCGACGATGACATTGTCTCCAGGAGTCAAAGCCATTGCTCACAAGTACTACTGCGGTGCATGGCTCTCTTGAGGCCTGGTAGGAAGCCTGTATCTTGGGAAGAAACATACAAATCTGTGAATTTCAACAATCAAACATCTATATTGCACGCTTTCATCAAGACAGTAGGAGCAGCTGAACGGAATGGTTCAACAAGACCAAGAGAAAGGTGAAGATGACGATATTATAAAGGCACAAGCCAAGGTGGGAGATTTGTTAAGTTCCCATTGTTTCAGTATTGATAAGTGTTGTGTTTGTTTTTTTAAAGAAATTTGTGTTGCTGGTTTTGGGAGGTGAAGGCTGCAGTTAGAGCTGAAGCCTCTGCCAAAGCCCAACCTCAACCAAAGAAACCCGCTGCAACCGAAACCCGTAAGAGGAAGCGTGCAAAACAGCCAGACGTTGAAAAGACAACCCCGAACTCGAACCAAGGTGATAAACCAAAACTGGAGGTTGGTGAGGGTGGTGGTGGTGAAGGTGGTACAGGTGCCACCAGTAGTGCTGGCGGTGCTGAGGGTTCTAAAGAGGTTGTTCCGGGTGATGGTGACAGTGAGAGAACAAAAAAAACAAAGCCAGCTGAGCCAAAACGCGATGAGAAGACAAAGGATGACATCATTACAGCCTGGAAGTCGCAGGAGCGACACTATAGTTCAATTTTATATATATTTTTGTTTTACTTCCAACGAATATATACTAGCAGTACTAATATATATACAAAGAATTCAGCGGTAGTGATCATGACTAGGAGAAGCACTACAAAGATGCTGGTGTACCGATCCCTGCAACCTACGATGGCACCAAGAAAAGTTTCACTTTGCCATCTCCGGTGTCGAATGGTTCCCCAATTGGAGTTTTGTGGTTTTGGTTGCATTAAAAATGTGAACATGTTGTCGCATACGTGCAGTTGTGAATATAAGCTAGTGTATGATATATATATATATATATGAAATCAAATTGTGACTGCGATAATCTTACTCCGCCCATGTCGTTTTGCTCTATCTCAGGCGGTGGTCCGGCAGCTACTATATCTACAATGCTCAGGGGACTCTTCCGGAGGGGGTGTCGAAGAACACTGCCAACGGGGTTACCATTTCCATCAAAAAACGTGGAGGTATAAAGTCTGCATGGGAGATGGCAAAGGTTTGCGCAAATTGGAATGCTCCCTCACCAGAATGATATAGAAATTTCTTTGGGGATTGTTGCAGCTGCGTGTGATTTTCCACGCTCTGTATTTTCAAAGTTGAGACAACTTTGGGGTATGTTAGCAGCACGGATGGCAACGTGGGAAAACAATGCAACTGCTCGTGTGATTGTTTTGGATATGTCAATTTGGATCTCAACTTTAAAGAATTTGCAAAAAAACTTGTTGTTTAATTTGGCACTGCGGTTTAAGGGCTTGAAAACATCAACGTGCAACAGGTTGTAAACATAACTATTTGGGTGTATACAAAAATAATGCTACACCCAAATCATTCATTTAAAAAAAAGGGTTTTCCCATATTTTCATCATCCATTTTGGGATATAATATAATCGATATATATATAATATTTTTCTATTTGTATATTTATATATATTAGATATAAACATATTTGTCTCAGTATGCATCCCTTCTCTCCAGAACTGAGCTGTTAGACACGTTGTGCAATGATGGCATCACGAGTCCAAATTGGCCTCAGCTCGCGGGCGGCTGCAACTGTCCTACTCTTAGGAGGACCTCCACTGTTGTTCCTTAACTTGGTTTGTCGGGGTGTGAGGTTTGGGATGCGGTTCTTGGAGCATTAATTGTGTTTTTTCTCTATATATATCATGATCCATGATGTCATCTAAGGGTGCATTTATGCGACTATATTTGCCAACAGTCTGTTGCTTCCAAGCAATTCTGGACCCGTGACACTTAGATGCAAAAACAATTTGGTGTTGGTGAAAAAACACATTCAAAAATATGCGTCAGTCAACCCATCAGTAAGGACACAGACTTCTTGGAGCTGTTCTCTGGAAAGGGCTTGTTGACTGCCGAGTTTCGTGGTGAGCCTAACATTTAAAGCTTTTAGCGAAACTTGATGTAAAAATCCATTCATTCAATAAAAGTACTGGACCAACACGCTTGCTCAGGCAAGCGTGGCTATGTAGCACAGTGGTATGAGATTGATGGTGACCGGGGATCAGCCAACGATTTTACCACCGTATGCGGCTTCGTTATAGCAGTACGGGACACCTTGAGGATCAAAGTGAATGGACTCATGCACGGGGGACACCCGTGCAACATGTTGCTAGTCTAAAAAATGTAAAAAAAACATATGCAGTATATGGTGGATAGTGGATAATAATGATACAACCTGAACTTCTATAAATGGGGTTGCAGTATTTGTAACTGTGTTGTTCAAGTTCTCCAATCTATCCGATCCCCTCCGTCTGGCTGAGGTATGTTTTTATGAGCAGTGGGACCCACTACAGACACCTCACCATTCTTGGTGTCAACAATAGTGCCTTGACAAGATTGGCTTTCGTAGGTTTTGCATATATATGAGCCCAAAAAAATGATAATGACAATACGGGACCTGTCGGATTTGGAAGTCATCATGCATGGATTTATATCATATATATAGAAAGAGATCAGAGATCAAATTTCAATTTCAATTTATTCGATATTGTTAAATAAAACATGTTCGCCCAAGTCAGATTTTCCAGGGGCCCCAGCCTACGTCATCGTTAACGACAATGACCTTGGGACCAGAATAAATTTAAACAACATCAACTAGTAGTAGTCAACACATGAGGCCAAATAAATTCTACATATATATATATATATAAATATATATAGTTTGTCTATGCGTTGAATCTGTCGACTGGTAGCATGGTACAGCGCAAATGCAGGCTCAGCGGTGAACGTGTCGAACTTACTATTGGCACGGTTCAGTTTGATCGTCGTACTTTGCATTGCGTTGCAAGTGCATTGGACTGATTCTTGGTACGAATGGTTGGGCATGTATGTGGGTTTAATATGTTTTGATACTAAACTTCTTGAACCCTCTAGCTGCAGGTGGAGCAACCCGGTTCTAGCAGATTGGTGATGATGCCTTACATCCAACACATCATCCATGCTGCCAACACCGATGCGTACTTTAGGAGATTGTGCCTAGACAACATTCAGATTTGGTTTCATTAAATTACCTGATCATTTTTGTGATTTTCTTCCATGAATTTGCAACCTTGTTAAAGTAGCACTACGCTTTCTTCAAGCTGAGTTGGATGGGGCTTTATGGAGCGGCAACACCGAAAGCATCATATCTATTTGGCAGTCCGTGGGTCCCCAAGTGTTGCATCCAGATTATTTATGTTCAGATCCAAAATGCAATAATATCAATCAAAACTTCACCCCTCCCAGGCCATGGATTGAAGAATTGGATGCGGTCATGACTGCAGAACGGCTATCGGAACTTCAGTCTTCGGATACATCTGGTATGGTAAAGAAACATGTGGATCGCAAAGGTGATACAAGAGTGTGGGGATCTTAGCTAAATGTTAACTAATCGCTACTTCAATGACATCAATGTTTGACCAATATGCATGGCTGTGGTTTCCCAACCATATCGAATGTGTTTTCTTTCTGGGATTTTGGCTTTACATGCAGGAGCGGTGGCCCATCCTTGAAGTCTTCAGCACATTATCCCCAGCCATTCTGCGAATGGGTTGTAGATCATCATGTAGATCATCAAGCTGCTAGGCGACACTTATATTTGTTATTTTATAAGCTGGGGTTTGGTGAATTATATCAATGTGGTCCAACCCGTAACATTTTAGCCAGCTAACCTCAGGCTCAAGCTACTTTGCCAAATCTGGATTTGCCGACATCATCTGAAGAAATCCTGAAGCAACGGCCATTAGAATCTTGGAGGTGATTTAATGCTCGGATGGTGGGCAACACGTGGGTGACTTATGCTATAGGTTTCCAACCCATTTTTTCAGTGGCTCAAATTTGGCTATGTTGGTATATCAGCCAGGTTGGGGTAGGTACCGTTTTAATGTTATCTTTAGTTTTGGAAACATCCATATTTGTATTTACAAATATATAAAATATTCATGACTGCAGTATTATATAAGAACCTTATTGAAACATTTGGGGCATGAACCGATGTTGCTGGCAAAAAAATAAGACTTGTCATGGATCAGGTCCACACCATTGACCAAAACATATATGTGTATATATATATATATGTGTGTGTATATGAATAACACCGGCTCAGGTACCACCGTTCGACTGGAGCCATGCAAACTTGGATCCAATTAGGGACTTTCTGATCGCTGAAATGAATGCAGGACGTTTTCAGCCCCAATCAGGGTTGCCACTGTGAGTTTTGTAAAGGCTATCACCACTTCAAAACAGTGGTTATGTTAATTCAAAGCATCTAAACCAATGGTCACATGAGATAAATGTTGGAATCAATACCCCGAGCCTGTGTAGGTGAAGACGTTTCCCGGCCTTAAATATAGATTGGTTACATGTATGTGAAAACTGTTCTATATATATATATTGTTATTATTATTTTTATCGATATATATATATATATATCTAGAGTCATCACCAAGTGATCAAATTTGATGCTGGCGCTGAACAATAATTAATTTCTTCTCACTACCAGCGGGATAGCCGCTTGCACCGCCCCATTTGACCTTTAACCAACAACCACGGCTGCAGAAACCTGATAGTCTGGAGTCCGATGTGGGGGTTGGCCTGGCAAAGCTTGCCGGTGCTGTGAGACATTTTCAGGTTCACACAAAATGTATCAGCGTGATTTAGCGTGATTTGGCGTGAATTCCACATATGAATGTCTATTGTGAGAGAATACTTTCAGGTGAAAAACGTGTGTCACATCAAAGATTCACATATGAATTCCTGGGGTACCGTGATTTAGCGTGATTTGGCGTGAATTGGAACACTTCTTATACGTATATGCAGCATTTTTGTGGCTGAACTACTCGATCTGTTGGGCGATATGAGCACTGAATCCTTACCTGAAGATGAGCTCATGGGGGTTTCTCATCTGTAATCATTGTGAGCACTGTTGATGTGATGTGATCGAATGTTTTTCCTTGATTGAACTGTATAGTTACTAGTTGTCATCCTTAAAACACATCTAAGGCTATGAACGCAGCTTTAGCTGCTGGGGCTCGTAGGAAGGCGTTGCTTTCTACATGTTCAACACCAAGGGAATCAGCTGTGTTGAAAAGGTCTCTTCAGCGGGACACACTGTCTTCTGCATCAACTGCTTCAACAAAGGTGACTCCAGAGGCAAAACGACTCCAGGTACTTGCTGCTACCGGGGGTACCGAACAGGAACAACCCAGCCCTGCACAACCACGGGCCTTGTTTCCACATGCGGTTTCTGAAGCCACCCCAGCTGAGGTTACTTGGATTAAAAAATATATACATATATATATATATATATCTAGAAAATTATTAATATATATAATCATTATATTTAATATATATATATATATATGTCGACATCCCCAAACTGCTGCCCCAACTGTTTCCCATTCGTAGCCTTTGAGGCTGCTGGTGTGCCAGTGCCTGGTGGAGGTCAAGAAAAGGTGACAGTCAATATTAATGTGACTTGGCTCTCAACTCGGGTGTTTGTGCCGTTGGGGTACTGCATTAAAAAACATATTGATATCTTGCTTGATTGATTGTGAGGACGGTACTGATATCAACTCTGCTCCACAGCCTTCTATGGTTCCACCCTTACCTGAATACGGTGGTGCGAATGCTTCCCCATGGGTAGCCTGTCCAGATGAGGCATGGTATATATGAACTCGGTTGTGAATTCATATTTATATGTTTTGTATCTTTTTTTATATAACATAATGAAGCCCTTTTTTTGTAGGTGGCGAAAGCTTTGCAACAGCTCATGGAGAATCCCATCCTGAAATCCAATTCGGCTTGTCTTGGGGAGATGCTACAAAAGGTTGTGGCGGGGCATCTTGGTGGTACCAGCAATGATGTTGTCATGATGACATCGGGTACCGGTGACACAGCTGACCCAAATAAGACTGATCAGAGCAAACCCGAGCCTGCGTTGCCCCAGAATCAGGATTGTACTAGCAGTACTGATCGTTACAAGTCCTTTTGGAAACAATTTGAGAGACCCAAGCCTAGCCAGCCTGTAGCCACTGAGCCAACTTTGACAGACACCCTTGTCGATAGCAGTTTGGCCGCCACTCAGGCTGCCACTGAGTCTCTTAACCAACATGAAACTGGTGGGGGTGATCAAACTGAAACGAATGATGCCAAGGAAGTTATTGAAGTCACCGATTCAGTAAACACCGCTGTGGGGGAACATTTGGAGGATGCTCAAGGTCAACCTGTTGATTCACCAGCTGTATCCCCACCGCCTCCTCAGCTGCCAGACGATGCCAAAGCAGTGGAGCCTGCACAGCCCAGCCCTCCCAATTGTAATGTACCACCATCAAAGGTTGAGGCTGCTATTTTGGTTCATGGGGGGTCACCTAAAGTTGACATTGGTGCTGAACAAAAGCCTCCCCTTATGCTGATGAAGGTCGATACACCTGTTCTGCAAAACACACCAACTCCGAATGATGTTGTGTCAGCGCTGAACCGCAAAACAACCATTGATTTGGTGGCTTCTACTCCACCCATTGACAAAACTCTTCCCCCATGCATAGTCAATACCCCTGCCACTAGTCCTGGTGATGGAGAAAGCTTGGATGGGACACCCATCGATGGGGACTCTGATGTGATGGATGAGTGTGATACCGAAGCTATTCGTGCTTTGAAGAATTCCTACATGCGATTCTACAGATCAATCCGAAGTTCATTGTCATGCATTTAGAAAAAATATCAACGACACACCATGCAATATTTACCATTGATTTTTTGTGAGCGATATAACATGTTCGATCCACTAAGGTTCAAAGTGTCCACCGGAGATTGTGGCAAAGTACAAAGAAATTGCCGCCAAAGGTGACGTGCTTCAACTTAATTCCATATTGTTATATATATATATATAAATATCGAATAATCAAACCGTATGTAGAGTTCATCCGAAAACCATATATATCTAAGGCAAAAAAGCTAGCCAGAAAGAGCGCTGGCAGCTTTACGAGGAGTTCATCCAAAGCAATGAAGATTGGGGACTATCGGAACTTGTTGCCAATATGCGAGCATCTAGGGAGCACCAACGTCGTGGCGACTACAAGCTGTTTTCCAGAGAAGTGACTTTGTCTATTTACATATATGCCCAGTATCTAAACAATCTGAATTGCATATGATTGGCCATGTTGTTCCCATCACCCCATACCATACCTAATTATATGGCGAAAAACTCTGCACTGATGCTCAGGATCTCTTACTCAAGTATCACCGCAATGAAGCCCTTGTCAATGGGATCGTGAAGCAAAAAGAATCTTGCCTCTAAACACATATACCCAAACCATCAGCTGGAACCGAAACGTGTTCTTATAAATTATAATATTATAATTAGTGCCCATGCCGGTGTCCCACCCTGCATCGTAGCCAAGGAGCTGGATGGGTTATTCCAATTTCATCCTGAAGTCAAGGACCTCTCGGCTGCAGGATTTTGATGATAGGGATTTTGATGATTGGGATTTGGGAATTGTTTTGGTTCTTTCTTGTATATGTTAACGTGTGTTGATTCTCCAATTAATGGGTACCGTTTGCAGGACCTCAAGATGTTTCTTTGTTGGGACTCAACATCGGAGTCTTCCGTAGAGTCTGTGAAGCAAAGCCTTGAGATGACCAAACGGACCGAAGTTTCCAATTCGGCTGCCAAAGAGTTCATGTACAAATCTTAGTCTGCTAAATGAACCAATCCCATAAAATTGAAAAGTATCGATGTTTGAGATTGTATTATATATAATGTATATGTGGTGTTATCATCATGATCTTAAGGCGTGATCCTGGATCTATGGCGCCCAATAGCTTCCAGATCAAGACGAACCTTTCCCATTCTGGTGAAAATCAATCAGAGCAGGGTCGTCAGAATGGGGCCCTGAATGGTTCTGAAGGGCATGGTGATGACCGCAAGAAAAATGGGAAGGACAGGAAGGATCCGAAGGAACCGAAGGAACCGAAGGAGACTAAAGTTCCCAAAGCCAAAACACCGGACCAAGAAGCAAAAGCTGTATCTTAATAGCAATGTGTGGTTTGCATGAATCTTTCCCATATAGATGAATTTAGTCTTAATCTTGTTTTGTTTCATCAAGGCACTGGCCAAATCATCATCCCTTATCCTGGAGATCAAAAGTTACTTGTCGTTGATATCGATGCAACCCTGCAACTTCACATAGGTTTTATCTGAGATTTTGGAAACCAAATGACTTTTAGGTTGGGATGCCGTCCTTACTTCCGCTGGTGTGTCCAGCACTGAGTCAATTTTCAACAATCCCGGCCTCTACAAACAATTCCCACATGTGCAAACTCGTGAGCTCCTGATCAGGCCGCATGGTATGAAAACCGCAGCTATTGCTGATGTCGGTATTCACTTGGCTACTATCGAAGAAGCTCGAAAATTGCTGGAGGCTAGTCCGGTTGATGAATATAATTACATTTACATATGTGTTTGTCACCTGGCTTCATAAATCAAAAATAGATATATATATATATATATTAAGATATGATAAAGGAAAAATGTGGAATCTTGCTGCATCAAAGAACTCATTGTGCAGGAGGAACTATCCAAAGGGATTATGGGAGAAGGTCTGACGGAACCTACTCGGATCCTTGTGAGTGCGATTGCAGTCTATCAGGTTGCAGCAAAGTCTGTGAGAGGTTTGCTCCCCAAACAGGCTAAGGCTAAGGGTAAAGCAAAGGCAAAGGCCAAAGCATTGGCAATTGCCAATGAGTAAATCCTGAACTCACCAGATTTGATTTTGAATCAAGCCACATGCATAGACCTGGGGCCCAACCCAAACTTGATCAACACTGGTCATATTAGTTGTTTTTTGTTTTAACAACCCATCAACTAGTGTGAATGTATGTCAAGGGCATTTCAGCAGCGTGTGGCGATGAAGAATAGATATATTTCTAGTTGCCTATTTCATCTGAACCTGAAGCCATTGCTATGGGAGAGGATGAACAAACCAATTCATTTTTTCTTACATCCCCAACTTAAGCTTTATATTTCAACAATGAAAATTATGTTTGTTCATCTGGCTCTTTGGGGATGTGCTCGGGACCCACTGTGCGATCTACGCACAGCTCCTCGTCGTGAGAACGCCCGCGACCAGCTCCATGCGAAAGGGCACACTGGTGGATCTCCTGGGGTGATGACAGTTTGATCATGTACTAAATATATTTATATATATATATATATATTTACTTAATTTATATACATCAGGTTTCTCAGTTTGCCAGATCATTCTCACATGTATATATATATATATATTTACATAATAGATATATATAATATATATAGAGCACTGCCATGCCGACAAAAATGGCCCCACGCAGATACATCGCTAGCAGAACATCTTCTGTCCACTATTGGCCGTGCTGTGGCCTGACAGCATTTAAACTTAAAGACTTGAACGCAGCTGTTACAAATACTATTCATGTGGTTCCATCGAATTGGCTATACGATATCATGTCATCAACACGATGAATATAACAAACTATACAAACATGATTTCCAAAGAAAAACTGATTAGGCAAGCTCTGTGGCGGATATTCAGAAAGCTGCAGCTGCAGCGGTGCAGGACCGCTAGATCGGTTGGATTTGGGAGTGCAAAAAAAATATCTCGAGAGTTGCAATCGCTAAATTATGGTATTTCATGTGTATATATGAAAAAAATACCACACACGATGTACATAAATTCCTATTCCACCGGTCGCCTTCATCACGGCCATCTTGCAGGAATCGAATGGTGCCTGCAGCACATTGACCAAGAACATTGCCAAGATTGGATGTAGCGGTCGCTACCCTGCAAATTGTGAAAGAGACCTTTACCGTCTCCTAGACCTTCCTCTAGAAACTTGGTGCGTTTGCTTTTTTGGTGGTGGGGTATGACTCCCATAGATTTTAACATTGATAACGGAACAACAAATCCAACGTTAACGGATCTGCACCCAAAGGATTTCTATCAAGTGGAGATTCAGATCAAGGATGTAACATCAGTCGAAGCCAATGCCATTACACGAATGCGTGTGCCAATGATATTGCCTCATGAGCTGCTGAACTATCTCACCGTACCTCTGAGTTCGTTTAATTTGTGTTTTTTTTTGCTAGTACGTGATATGTTTTTCCCTCAAAGAAAACAAATCAACTTGGATTTTGGTAACTTGTTTTTTGATGAACTGTACTAGCTAAGGACCATCAAAAGATAGCGTGGGAACCAGTAGAAGTGGCCAAATTCTGGGATCATGCATCTTCCTATTTTGAACCACGTCATCCTGCTTGTGATGAACGTTCTCACATTCCAATAGGTTTGAGCGGAGACGATGCGAAGTACACCCTTGCAGGGTCAAAGGTGGTAGTCTGCTTGCTTAGCTATGTTCTCCAGAAGGTCGAACGTTTCTTTCCTTCATTTACCTTTTCTAGACTTGATATAAATACATATATATACATATATGTTTAAATTGAATTAGATTTGAATACGATACATTACATAGAAATCTATTTACTATATTGCTGCACGCCCTGCATGTGTAAACGAGGTTTGGATCTTTCTCGGTTCGTCTTTTTTGTCCTACGTCATGAGCTAGTTATTGGTCCATGCACATTGGACCCGGTGATGCGTGTTTGTGCATGGTCACTAAATGACTCTTGGCCCTTAGATTAGAGATTGGGAACGCAAGGTTGGAATCAATCGAACAAACAAACAAATTAAATGTTACATTACGCAGGACTGAATGGGGTGGGCAACCGTTATTTCAAATAGACTGTGCTACTGATACTTGACTGGAGGTGGCCTACAATGGCATATATCCTTCATGTGGACCATTCGGAGAGGATCTTGACCGTGTAAGGAGCCGGAAGTCTGGCAAATCATTTACTCATCGCTTCTGATTTGAGAACTAATATGTTTTCTTTTCCACTGGGGTAATGTTGCTGGAATTTGCAATTGGGAGGTATATATAACTTATATTGTTTAATGTTCGATTCGACGATTAGGCTATGCACTGGTGGAATGCCGTGGCGATTGGAAGTGGTTGCTTGAACTGTTTGGTTTCCAGCAATCATACAAAAGGATTGATCTATGCCATTTTTGCAAGGCATCTAAGAAAGCTGGAAGACATCAGTAGCTGGGCCCTTCAAATGTATGTTTTATTCAATGTGATGTGTTTCCTTTTTTTGGGGGCACCAAAAACCAAAAACATTTATATATTTTTTTTTACATTAATATACTTCGATTCCAAACTACAGGTTCACAAACTTCCGCCAAATGGAACACTTTGAGCGATTCTCTATCCCACGGTTCTATCTACAGTGTCTGGGAGGATATGTAAATCCCATATGTTGTGTGAATGGCTGGTCCCCCAACATGATTCGATTTTGTTCTATGCACGTGGTCAACCTCGGTTTGGTACAGTGGGTGAACGCATCAGCGATATATACCCTGGATGACTACGGCCAACTGGGTCGCTTGATCACGAACTATTTTGGTGAATAAATCTTGTTTTTCTTTTAAGGCATGGTAGGTCACACACCCGTTGTAACTGTGTTGCTCAACCTCTGCCCCATCACTCCCTGAGGTGATCCAGGTTCCACCCTGTCTGCCAAGCTGGCCTTGCTCACCCACAAGTTCAATGCATGGTGCCGTGGCAATGGCATCCGGCCGCTTGGCTTTGTGTTCAACCCCAAACTACAGGAAAAATGCATAAATATGTGTTTTGAAAAAAAAATGGGTGAAACATGATCAGTTTTGTTTAATATTAGATAACCCCCCAGGCACTATCAGCGCCCGATCTGTGCAGCATTGATATTGGTAAAAACTGGGGAATTTCCAGAGCTACGTATCAAAGCCTACGCTGGGAGATTGATGATGGCTTGTTTACAAAGTATGTTGGCTGACCTTTGCAACAGTATGGATCCCGACAGTATACCAGCTGATTTACTTATGGCCCATGGGACTGTGGCGGAGCTTTGTACGTGGTTTATCCAAATCGAACGTGCTGGTCGATACTTATCGCATGAACAAGCTGACAGCATTTGGAACACCAGCTTGAAGTTACTCATCCATTATTATGTCCAAGCATGTTGATTTTTTCTAACGCTTTGGTTTGTGTTATCGAAATTTACGTTGATGTTTTCAAAATTTGCATCCACACGTCAGGTTTTTGGATCGATATTCATTGATTTCAACAAGCCATCAGCGTCGGGGATCATTGCGTTGGCCGATGAAGCCTAAACATCATGCACCCTGAATGACACACTAGCTTTTGTTGTTTTGAATGTCCCTTTAATTTTAAGGTGACTATGGTGATCTTATTTTGTTTAGAGGGATGCTATATATTCCACCCCCAGGGATGGTCCATTCTGGCTCGCCGAGGCATTTCAGGAGCTAAACTACTTCATGCACAAGGAAAAATACAATGTTCGCAAATATCACTGTTTTATGGATGAAGATTGTATCGGAACAATCAAAGGTTTGTGTCGGGCTGTGCACCGACGTCTTCTAGAAGTTAGGGTTCTTGCCCGATGGTCTCTTCGATTGAGGGGGCATGTTCAGGGCAGTGGTCGTCGTCGATGACATGGTGAGTTGAGATGAAAAAAAATGACAGCTGGAGGGCAATGGTGTGGACATATATTGGGGGGGGGCAAAACCCATATATGAATATCTGTTCTGAGAACTGTCGGAACCCAATGTTGAATATAATTTCGATATCTGTGAATGTTTGGTATAGTTGCAGCCTTTAGAGTCTCAGGGTATAGTAAACCACCTATGGAACAACCAGTAGAATGGAAAGTAAGAGGTTTGTTTTTTTGTTCGTGGCTCAGATGATCATTCTTGAATTTGTTTCACTCACTACAACCTTCAGCTAATGGTAAAGCGGTGGTTTGAGTTGATGGTTGTGGATGTCTGAAGGATTCCCTTTTGAAAGGGACTGTTACTTAGGGGGTGCCCCGATTTGAATCCCAAACTACCAACTTACCATTCCCTAAGAATCCAGACCCTTCCTGTAGAATTGATGGTCGAGACATCCCATCTCCAGGTCATAGGGATTGTAGATTTCATCCCTTTCTTAGGACACATCTGGATCCTTAGGGATTAGTTGAAGCCCTTTTTTAACGTCCTTTCGTTGCTTCCACTCTAACTGACGTTGATTTTTGTTGTTGGTTCTGATTCATGTCTTCAGTTCCACCTCGAGACATGAAACGGGCTGGGTGTTTCAGGCCTCCAAACAGGACAGCAGCAAATATCGTCTTCACGTCTTGTTGGAAAGTCCTGAGAAGGAACATTTTTCCGTTCCTTGA
>OMLO01001600.1_pt1 | contig 17607 bp, 5 predicted proteins | sample 1674811 | NCBI WGS metagenome assembly OMLO01 (sample SAMN06265003, study PRJEB25207) | coral metagenome | isolation source: Coral host | place: Mexico:La Bocana,Puerto Morelos, Mexico | collected 2008-11-13 | reverse complement strand
GTAACGAAGGAGAACGCATGGCCGGAGAGGTATTGAAGCAAAATCGTTCTTTCAGCCTTACCAGCAACATTAAGGATTTTTTTGGAAAAACCAATTCCACGGAAATTATGTCATCGAGAAATGACCGTAACGAAGGAGAACGCATGGCCGGAGAGGTATTGAAGCAAAATCGTTCTTTCAGCCTTACCAGCAACATTAAGGATTTTTTTGGAAAAACCAATTCCACGAAAATTATGTCATCGAGAAATGACCGCGCATCAAAGAAAAAGTCGAGTAAATTAAAATATGTTGGGAGTGAAAAATCGCTGACTGGGCGGAAATCGAGAGCTTCGCTGCCATCAATTTGTATCACACCACCAGCGAGTGATACCGAACACTCTACTCGCTTCTCAAGAAATCTGGGCACCATAACAGCGAATGTTCAGGCTCCTGGTGGAAATCAATTTATAACTAACAATGTCAATAAGCTGGAACCAGTGACAAAAACAAGGGGACAAGAAAATAATCGATTTGGAGCAGAAGAGCGGGAACCAAACGCATTTAAGGAAAAAAAATGCGTAACGAAACTAAAGAAACGGGAAGAAAATAAACAGCGAAAACAACAAGTCGGGGGCGACAACTTATGTTACTACAACGAGGAGGGCGTCCACCACGTACAAGACCAAAGAGAACGAGACAGCCAAACTGAAAAACATGGAATGGACAGAGAGGAAACTAAGAAAGGAGTGTTTGACAAAAGAGTGTTTGATGAAGAAGAACAAGACAACTCTCACTCAATGATTTGTAGAGTAACAGATACCTACAGCTACTTTGTTGTTTGTACCTACGTAGCCAGTGGAGATGGTGAGATGACGGTGTACGAAGGAGATGAAGTTGAAGTGCTCAGTAAAGCTCCTAATGGGTGGTGGATGGTCTGCATTGACGATGAAGTAGGATGGGTGCCTTCAAATTTTCTGGTCGCAGAAGGGGAACAGGAAGACGACGCCAGTCAATCAAGTCTGGAGTTAGACGATGGTAAAAAGAATGCAAGGCTTTCTTCCGACGACTACGATGGTGATGACGATGAACGAGAGCACGAAGACGGTAGCAAACATGGAGATGATGATGAAGAAGTGGAGGAGGAATGCTTTGACAACGTGTCTGGAATGGCCAATCTGAAAGATGAAGGTAAAGCTTTCATTAAACACCTTCAAACCTAGCGTCTAGCGTCTAGCGTTGCAGTGCAGTAAACGCTGCACTTGCCAACCTCTCACTAAGTCTGTCCAAGGTGCTATAAAGAGGTTCCTTTAAATCAATTCGAAGACATCTTTGACGCATTGCAAGACGCTGGTAGTTTTAATTAGCGACAAATGTATATTTCGGCTAAAGTACTGATACGTAGTACTCACGTGACTGCTGCGTTCTTATCATTCTTCACAGATCAATCTGTAATTTGGGCGCCGCCAGACGAAAAACCAACACAACAAAAGAAAGTAAGTTATAATTAAAAATCATATACAATTTTCTTTTAGTCTCAGTGATGCGTTGCAACTCTTACAACGAGCCCGCAGATCGAAAGAATAAGGTATCTTTAATTTTGTAGTCGAATGAATTGTTCAGCCTGCATCCAGTTTCTTGTATCAGTTTGTTGTCCTGCTTCTAATTTTGATCTATATTTTGACGGTGGAACAAGCGACATAAAAGCGACATCAGACGCGCATGGGACAGTACCCACGCAACGTCGTACCTCCGCCTCGTGTCAATAATACCTTCGGCACCACTGTACTTGTCAGCTGACGGCTCGACATGGGTTCTAATTCAGCTGTGTGTTTACCGCAATTTTTGTTTCCTCGTGCTGGCTCATTCTTCGACGTACAAAAAATACAACTACTTAAGGACGTTCGCGCTAATTGTTTCTGCGCATCCTTACTGTCCTAGAAATTCACACGTCATTCGTCGAGCGCGCGCTTAGTAGTAAAGTGAACAGTAATAGGGCAAATGGCCATTGCTATAACTTTGCGTGGATTAACGATCTTGGACGTTCGGTGACCTCTATTTTTCTTTCGATGGGTCATTTTGCTCTACCGATTTTCTACGTTTTGCGAAAAAATCTATCGAGTAGAAGTTTGAATTTTTTGCAAAAGGCTTTTTTCCATACGGTTTGTGTCCCTCGTTTATTTCATTTCTATTCCTTTTATTTTGAAGCGTGTTCATAGCAAGAGGTGCTATTACAGAGGATCACCACGGCTTAGCTGCAACGAGTGCTGGTTTGACCCTATTAATGGTCAAAACGTCATCCGACGATCAAGTGGGACTTGGTCGAACAGCAGCACGGAGACCAACTCCTCCAACAGCGACAAGCCGGCCAGGTATGAGAGAAGAAGAGGAAAGAGAAGTGGAAAGAGTGCATTTATTAGCGACAAGCAAGCTTACAGCACAGAAAGAGGACATACCATGCTACATCCCAGAAAAGCCCCGAGCAGTAGCAAGGAAGCAGCATGCAGACAACAAAAATGGTACAAACGATTTGAGGGGATGAGTGGTGCTGGTTGCCTGTCAAGGGAGCAACGTTCCCTCTCCACAGGGAACCACAGAAGGCCACAAGCAAAACATAGAAATTTAGTGTCCTATGATTCTGGGTTTCCCGAAGATGAGAGAACAAACGCTGTTCGGAGGATGAGAAAATCCTTGTCGCTGCCTGATGCAAGAGCGAATCAACACAAATGGCTGCCACATTCTGCTTCAAACAGGCCTTACCACTCACAGTTTGATGACGGCTACCCTCTTAGCATTCTGCCGGAGCATAGACGTGACATAGCGCCCTTAAATGCATTTCATGGAGATAACTCGTCCGATGGTGAGGTATTTCGAAAGACAAAGCATCCCAGTCTATACGAAGATTCATCTTATGATTATTTGGCAGTTCACTCGTATACCGGGCGGCCAAGAAAGAAAATAAATCGAAGTCAGTTGTCCAAAAACTCAAGTCAGAGAGATGCTCCTCGTGTCCGAAAACGCTCCGGCGGCCAGAGTTCAAAATTGGCTTATAAAGCCATTGCTTCTTACCGGGTTTCAACGGGCGACACAATCAATCTGCATGAGGGGGACAAAGTTCGAGTCATTCGGAAAAGTAAAGGAGGATGGTGGTTTGTGAAAATTAGCGACGAAGAGGGATGAGCACCTTCTAACTATCTTGTACCAATCACGTGCATTGATGAATGAGCTTGTGGCGATTAACTTTCTGAGCTACTGAAGTGCTAATAATTTTTCGAATTAGCTATTTGTGCATAAAATTTCACATTTAACGTCTAAGATTTTATATTATACATGTTATGGAATATCTATCGAAGTATGAATACAAATCCTAAGTAACTCGAAAGATTGATGCAATTGTGGAATCTCATTCAATATGGAAATAACATGCGTGTATTTTTTTTCAGCTGACTTTTCCGGGACACAACAATACGCATTTGCTCCCGAAAAGTGTTTCCTGTCATAGTTGAAAGCTAGCTATGAGACACAGGAATTGTGATACACTCTTTGCACAGGTAGACGTCAACAATTAACTATGGTCTCTGTAAAGCGCGTTTTCCAAATAGATTACCCATTATCTCTTGTAGTATGGGTGAATCTGAAGAAAAAAACAGTGTAAAACAGACAAAGTACTCTTTGATAATTAGTCTAAAGCATTTCGTTTCCTTGTCCCCAGTTCGCAACGAAATCAAAATCACAAATGGACAGCACATCTTTTGATTCACACACACACACCTCTGAAGAAGCAATATTGAACCAATAACCAAATTCATAGTATGAAATAGATAATGTATTTCTGTTATCCAACGTTTAATCAGATGGCCAAACATTAACTGGCCATCCCCTGCTATAACACCAAAATATGATGATCCCAGTAGCACACCTCTCACCACCGCCCCCAAAGGGTATCGGACGCACCTCACTGATATTTTCTAAACTAAACAATTTCACGGGTTTCGATTAAAGGTTCATTGTCCTTCGGCAAGCAAACAGCCTTAAAGTCAAAAGCACTGATAAATCACATGTGCGCTATAAAGGAGACTGTTCTTGCGGGAAAACCATGAGGAACGTGAAGATGCGAATTGTGGAATATTCAAACACATACAATGAATCTGAACCTGCCCGTCTCCAATGCCGAAACCTTTTCCATTCTTTTATCTGGAATATACTCGGAACGGCCCAATCTTTCTACCAAGCGAAGAACTGCCCTAGAATGAATCCTAACAATGAAACAATGGCAATCCAGCTTGAACCTTGTTCCCGTCGGCAATTATCTAACGGTCATAAATTATGAGAGTAGTCGACAGCTTTTCTTACCATGAAGATGAAATTGTGTCGAAAAAGTTTGGTATTTTATTCTTATAGCCTTTTCTAAAACATTTTTAGCCTTTTGAAATATTTTTCATTTGCATTCCTGTTCAAGAAAAATCCCACTAATAGGCAATATTACAGACCTAAGATATTGTAAGAACTGTAAGTAGATATCCCGAAAACGATAAGCATTCTGGACGATGGATACTTGAATGAATGACTGAAATACTTTATTTGAGTTTTGAAGGGTTTTCAGAAAGCCTAATTGGGGACACTTCTAACACATTAGAATATATCTTAGCTACATGAAATTAGAATTGTTTTCAAAACTTTTAACAGAAGGTTTCTCTCTTCCACCATGGTCTAATTTGTTCCAAAGATGGGGCCCAAAATATCGTAAGGAATTTTTTCCATAATGTACTGTACGTGCGAGAACGTGAAATATTAAATTCAGCGTTTCTGAGATTGTATCGTTCTGGGGCAATATTAAATGTTTCTGTTGTACAAGTGGGCGCAAGTCCGGTTTTTTTCTTTTACTTTATGCAGACTTGGTTGACATGCTCCTCAGTTCTATTCTGCTACCTGTAAATCTCCGATTTGAGTTTAAAGGCTGCTCTTGAATTCCTTCCATTTTCTTCTTGTCGGATGATTTACTTAAGTGCCATACAATATAGCAATATGTAAGGAGGGGCAAAATATTAGACATTAAATTAGACATTAAATATCACTGATGTGCTGACTGATTTTCTCTTTTTTTTTAAAGCAAAACCGCCACTCGTGACTCACGACCACCTCTGCTATATTTGGCATTTGATTTGAAAGGATCCTCTTATCAAACTGCTGCAGTTCTTGTAAACAAGGACGACACGCAAACACAGTTAGAATCGCGTGACGTAAAAGGATTACCAAAGACGTAAATGCTTTTAAAATGTGAGGGTCGGTCAGTCGCAAACAGAAATGTCCATTTCCCGTGACGTAGCTTAAGGCTTAAATCGCGGTTACTTAAACGAAGCTGACGAATGGCGGCTGGTTTTATGTGTCAATTTAATACCCATGATAAAACTGGTATTATAATGATATGTGATGAAATCGAAATTAAATGTGTATATAGCCATTTTCTCATATAAATCCCACGCGCACCACAATTGCTATTTGACTTGATAACGTCCAGCAAATGTTTTCGTAGTGTTTGCTGATGCACAAAATGAACTCGATATTTTACTTTCTGTATGTATCAAAGACAAATAAATGTATGTGTAATGACGTGTTCTTTCATTATTAAAAGACGGGCAATACATTGCAATGATTTTTTTGATAAAATTGCTACCTTGCTGAGCGAATTGCGTTGAAATGAACTTTCATTTTTACGAATAATTTTAATTATCATTCTATTCTATTATTATCCAAAAGTATGCGTGAGCGACTGTGTTTGGCTGTTAGTCGATGCGACTCACACTCTGTATCGGAAAGCTTGAACACGTTCTGAGCAGAAAACGTTAACTTCATCTTACCATGATGTAATCGAACATTATTGCTCATTAGTTTCAACATCTTTTCTAAAGATATCTTTATCTGCTTTTTGGCATAAATCACGGTTTGTTTGCGTGCGTGCAGATATTGTATTTGTAGACTTGTTTTTAATGCCCTCGGGACAGTAAATCTTATTTCGTTGTCTCACACGAGAAAAAAAGAGAGGAGTGTGGAGTGTTGAATCTTAAAAACGCTTGTCATCTTGTCCATTTTCACACAAGGCACACCATGACTGACGTTTTCCCTTTTTTATTTTTTCCTGTAAATAGAGTACATTTACTTTGTTATATATTCTATTTGTATTCTTTCACAGCAAAGAATGTGGCCTCTTTACATTCTCACCAACTCATAGAACGTCAAAATCCCTATTGTTTTTTGGTCGAATTTTATTATCCCCATGGCTAACCAAGCGTTAAGAAACGAGTGGACTTCCTTTGACAATAATAACAATACCCGACAAATGATTGCAACAAATGCTAATACGTTTTCCGCGTTGTTGAAAAGCATATTGTGCAGGAATTTGGTGATTGAGAGTTTCGTTTTTAACCGCATGTTCCCTAAAACTTGCTAGGTGATCAAAGCACATTGGCCATGGAGAATCGAACTGTGAAAGAAGCTTCTGTTGAGGGAGTTCAGCGACGGACCCACCCCAAGAAACACTTTGTAAGTATGCCGCAACTACGCAATGCGTAGATGATTATAGCTTGGTAAATCTCTTGTTTTTACTTAACAAGTAATTTATAAAAGATAATAAAAGAGTCTGTCTTTTTCTGGTCGATTGTCGACCAGTTGAATGACAAACAAGACAGGAACTACAAGTCTTCGCGTACAGGTTATTTCTGGAGTCGGTTGTTTCACAAAGATCCGTAGCAGCAGTTTTCACGATCTCTGCTATGCATGGTATTTGCTTTTTCAACATGGACACGAGTAACACACAAGACTTATGCAAATACTGTATTACTGTTCCTCAACAAAAGATAATGGGGATAACTCAAAGAATAAAATGGACCCTTTTGTAATTCCTTCAGGTAGAAAGTACTGCGATGGTCAGTCGTTTAAGGCTTGTGAACGCCGACGCATACAGAATTGCGTGGTGACTTCAAATGTTAATTTCCGGCCTTCTTTAGCCAAACTATCAAAAGCAAAGCTGTTGCATCTTTATTGCGATAAAAAGAATCAATTTTTGTTATATTTTGAAAAACATATGAAGGCTTTCAGTTATAAGTGGTGTATATGTAAACAAATGTTTGGTATGAAGTCGTCTTTCCGCTTTGCCAGACAGCTTTGAAGTGTACTCACCTCAGCAAATTTATCGGGATTACTAGTACTAGAGTCGCTAATCACTACCGAAGTCTGTTACACTAACAGCAAATGAAGAGAGCTGGTTAGATTGAGAAGCCTTCAGTTAGGAATAAATTGTAGTTATAATTCTTTAGATTTCGCAATTTATTTAATGGCTATTTAATTAAAGCCGCTTGTCTTTCTTTCTGTCCAGATGTTTTGTATCAAGGTTTCGTGGTCCGATGGCACTGTGAATCTAATTTACAGGAGATACAGCGAGTTTCTGCACCTACAGGTATGGCAAACGTAATGTTCCCGCATTACATCGGATGATAACAAGGAAAATACAGAAGCACTTCTCAATCAATTATCAACGCACAAGGAAAAAAAAGGAATTTATGCCAAATCCGTAAAAGAAAAAGAAAGGTTTCGGGACGGTACTGGATATCATTTAGTGGTAGACACTTGGCAGTCCTAGTCATTTCGCGAAAAACGTTACAAAAATTGCTTTATCAGAGACATTCCAGGAAAAAATCCTTCATCGCTTGCAAATGATAAACGAACGTGTCTAATGTCACAATGCACTTGACAAATTGCTTCGCGCGAACGTGCGGTTTTTCATTGAAACCGTTTGCTGTGTTTTATTTTTGAGAAAAAACGTCGTTAATGAACCTCCTGGCTTAAGTTGTCATTAACCATGATTTCGTGTAGTAGAGGTTTTGATTTGATTTTTCTTTTTATCGCGAGGTCTAATACGCACCTTTTTTAAAGAAATCATTTGATTTACTTGATTGTGACAGTAGCTTTAGTAAGCTTAGATCAATGGAAAGGAACGATACGAATACAGTCCCTCTTTCTGCGCAGCAAAAATCATGGAGTCAGATTCTAGTAAATGCATATAGGCCCGAAATTTAGTTCTTGCCATATATAAAATACTGATCAACTTCAATTCTGCTTACTATATTTCATGGTTTAGAGCCCGCCCTATCATTGATGCTATGTTTTTTTCTTTCTTGTTTATGCACAGCCGAGACATTCTGCAAATGAAAGACTTCAGGGTATCGTCTCTGAAATGCATCCCTGCCGGTTTATTTAAATCAACTTTCATTCATATTTTCTTAAAAAATGTATCAACGCTATTCCATTACGTTTCAGCGTCGTCTTGTTACCATTATCAAATGCAAATTTTTATGTCCTACGGTTTGCATTTGATAATTACGACTAGATGACGCGCAAATTTTTTTCTATATCCCCTTTTCATTTATACTTTGAGCAATTCGTAAGTTCAGCTCATACACCCTGCTGTTTAGTAGGATGAGTTTATTATCACACATTCCAATCTCGCCCATCGAGCGTTGGTACACACAGAGTTGGCCTCCTCTACCAACTCTGGTATACATGACAATCAAATTTGATTATCATCAAGTCGACTAAACTAACAGCAAAACAATGCAAGAGGCTGTTGCAGAATACCCGGTCCTGCATTTGCATGTGTCGATGTGCTTTGAAGAACGAGGTATATGCAATAGTTGCTATTCTCATTCAATAAGATGCAAATTGCTGGGCCGGGTCAATGGTAAGCTGAGCTAGTCAGTGAATCACGTATAAAAAGACAGCCATATCCCTTGTTCTTAGCTTGTAAACTTGTTCAATGACGCGTAACAGGGTAGAATAAAAACAAAGAAATAATGCGATCTAATGCCTCAAATGATTGAACATTTCAATTTAGATCGATCACAAGGTTAACGAAGGGATGTGTGATGGGCACCACAAGGTGTGAGGCAATGACAAAAAGAACCGAATTGCCACTGGAGAAGAAAGATATACTATCAACAAATTGCATTCATTTTGATTAATTTGAGCCCCTCTTACATATTAAACAATGTGTAAAAACCCTTGTTTATGGCGAAAACGTGATAGCCGTTGTTACACGTGCACTCTGTGAACCGTCATATGCAACCACCGTGAGATCTTATAAATTTGTTGTGTTTCTAACAAACTGCTTAATTTGAAACTGAAACGCTAATTTATTAATTTAATTCACATGTGGAATTCAAAGAGTCTGTCAAAAATCTAATAATTTCCTGAGCCTTTAGGCGATAGAAATTATTAGAATATATTCAAATTATTTTCTTATTTCACTCGTCGCCATTTGATTACCCATACTGATACAAACTCTTTGCGTTAGTAACTGAGAAGTATTGTGGTAACGACTTCACCGTTATGTCATAGGTCTATAATTGGTTCCTCTTTAGCAAGGAAAAGGAAACTCAATCTAATTGAAACTAGTATTTTTATAACCGAGATGTCAATGAGTGCCTTGGTGCATTAATTCCTTTCCTTCTAGTAAAAACGTCTGTGATCGAAACGTTACGGCAAATTTCTTATAGATAAAATTAACATTTTGTTTAATAATTGCCACAGCAAAAATACAGCTATTCGTCCTCTTTAATGTACATCACAATAAGCAGCGCAATCTAAGAAAGACTATTCATGGCTTGAATATCTTTAGGGAATGATCGGGTGGACTCCCAAACCCTGAAATAATAGCTGATCACGCCAAGGTATCGGCCATAAAAGGTCATTAGAAACGACTGAAGGGGTTTTAGTTAGAATTAGCTCTGACTTCTATACATGACATCAATTGTACGTTTTTTATTTGATCGGTTAGTGTTGGGATGAACGTCATTAAGCCAACAGCAGAATTTCATTTTCATTTTCTGACTGAACTGATGCATAATTTTGAACGATTGTGTTGAGATAAATTCAAATATCAAAAAAGCAATTTTTTCAAAAGACATGATTGATTGGAATCTTAAATTTAAATTTGCAAATTTCAACATTAGGAATACATAGGGAGTTAAAAATCATTTTAAAATAAATCTGTTTGGACTTGAATTCTCTACCAGGGTTCAGAGTTTGAGCTCCCCCAGATTAAAAACGCAAAAGCAATTACTAATAACCCATTTTGGTTGACAGCTGACCTAGCCCAGTTCATTGCTCTTTGGTATTGTAGGCCATTTGGAGCTTAGGTAGAGGAACATCCTGGAACAACTGTCTTTTTTGCTTTTTTTAAAATTTCTTTTTGTTTTTTTTTTTTTTATTTCTTTTTCAGATAATTCTATTCCAAGCATTTCCTGGCTCGCTTGGCAGGCTGGGTACCAAACGAAAGTTCATTACACCCCTTCCTGGTGAGTCACTTGTTGTGCTTTTTGCTTTTTGGCCACGCTTTTGCGCTAGGATATGAATTATAACCTAAAAAAGATAAATGTATAAATTTTGCTTTTGATTACATTTTTTCTTCAGATTCGTTTACAACACGCATGAATGTTGGTGAAACAATATTTAGAAGAATGGAACAAGTCAACGTTTTTCTTAAGGTTAGTTTCTTAGCTGTTCATGGAAGTTACGATCCTAAAAGGCGAATGAGAATACTGCAATTGCTTCACACCACTATATGAGTCGATTGGCTTGAATCACTGAGTTGTGTAAACTTTACCACAAAAGCCTGTATTTTCTATATCAGTTGAAGAAAGTGAAGCGAGCGTCCGCCCAACTGACTTGCGTCAACTCCATGGTTCTTCCTTTTGGTGTATTTTAAGAGTATAATTAAGAGGTGTAGTTTTGGTTTGTATTTTAAGAGCCGGTGAATTGTTTAGGATATTATAGCTAAAGGAATAATCTCGATTGTTGCATCTGAATCTTTGTTATTATCATAAAGGAGAATAATAGCACTTGATCATTCTTTCTTTACAGGAAATTTTGTCTCTTGAGTACAACGTTTCACAGTCACAGCACACCAGACAGTTTTTGACTCCAAAACAAGAGGACTTAGAACCGTTACAGGTGCCAAAGTAAGAACGATTACAACACAGCTAATCAAACGATCCATGCGGACACGCACTGTCGTACGACCACTTTTCACTTAAACCTGTTCTAGTTATTTTTGGTCACTCTAAATGAACTCCCAGTTGATCAAGTTGTTTTACAACATGGCAAATAAAATTGTGGAATCATTCGTTTAGGGGTGGGGGCAAAGTATTCCATAGTCAGCTCGACCATATCCGGTGTTAACCAATGCCGTTCCCTAAAGCCTCAAAAAAATAATCCAAACACTTCAGTTTTGAAGGATAGTATGGTTCGAAATGTTCTGAAGTCTTTAAGGTAACTTTCTTGTGACGGAATGATTTCAAACTTTAACGATCGATGGCGCAAGAAGTAACGAACTTAACCTAGCTAAATGTTGCAAACTAATGATTTAATTTTCCACTTAATATTTAGGAAGGTACGATTCAAGAAGAGAAATGGTAGACGAAGAAGTAGTAACTTTACACAGACGGTGAGAAGGCTGAAGTTTGGAAAGACCAGAGTATGTAAGTACTAGCGAGTTTTTTCTGATAATTAGATTCAGATCAAATCAGATGAATTATTATTATTAGCACCTATTTTAGCTAATCTTTTTCTTGGATTTCACGAAGAAACATGGATAAATAATTTTAAAATCAACAACACTTCTTCCGGTTTTCAAAACGGTTTGATCAAGCTTCGGACCCTCTAAAACGTAATTCGTTTCCTTCACACATCATTGACAAAACCTTCATGTGGTATCTTAGCAAACCTACCGATCAAAAAAGCCGCAACGTTAATGATGAAAACAATACACGCTATTTTAAGCTTCCTTTTATCGGCCAGTACTCTAGAATACCGGAACTCAAACTACCGCAATTACTTAAACGTTTTTGTGAAACGGATCTCAATATCAAATTAGTTTTTACTTCTTTCATCGTACTCCTGATGCTCTAAAATCCATGGTACTTTATCAATTTACTTGTACGGGATATAATTCCTGTTACATTGGTGAATCCAGTCGCCATTTTTCTACCAGGATTAAAGAACATACAGTAAGCGATAAAAACTCGTATATTTTTAAACATTTTTCTCAATTTCCTTCATGCATGGACATGTACACACCATCTTGTTTTCGCATCTTGGACTCAGCAAATAGCTCTATTGATCTTAAACTTAAAGAAGTCTTTTATATAAGTAAGAACAAACCTCACCTTCACAAACAGTTACATCACTTCAACACCTTTTTAACCCTGTAATTTGGTTTGCACTGTTTGGTAATGCATATTGTAAATAATTTATTCATATTATGTAGTATATAACTTGTGTCACGTATCATTTGTCACTCTATTAAACTGAAGATGGCATAAGCATGCCGAAACATGTCTTTTAAAACAGTTGTACGTTTTATGCAATATTATCATAATAATTATCATTATTATTTTACATCTTTAAATTTATCATCTTTTGTAGTTGGTAACAAGATAAGTTCACCAATTGTACTGGAGCACTTTGTGGTTATGGACGATTACAGCAAGCAGGCTAAGAGCGATATTAACTTGAAGAAAGGGCGGACTGTTGAAGTTATCGAAAAAAGAGAATGCGGTAAGTGTATTATAATTAATTTTAGAACTCAAAGTGGTCCGTCCGTTGCTAGGCATCACCGAATATTTAGAGGCTATTTAGAGACACACTTTATTCTCACACGATTTGACGATTACATCTTCTTGCGCGTTTTATCTCCTTCCCGCTTAAGAGATCTCCAAGATACGACTCAGAAACCTCTAAACTGAGAAGGGTATTTACAGATTCGTGTCTGGTACTCGTTCCAGTTTTCTTACGCACGAAAAAGAAACCCGAGTAGCAAGAAACCCGAGTAGCAACCAGTCAAGGACGCCAAACAAACATTATATGATGTGTCTAACTCGAACCACTTTACAGGTTGGTGGCTGGTTGAGTGTGATGGCGAAGTGGGGTGGGCTCCAGCTTTGTATCTTGAGCCCACTGACGACATGGCAGATGTTTCCAATGCACAGAAATTCCAAGTTGGAAGAGGTAGGATTGTAAGCTTTCCTTTGTTTAAATTACGAGCCGGTTTAAAGCTATGGTTAACAACTGCGGTTTGGTTACAATGCCTTTATTATCATATGCATTGATAATTACTATGAATTTATGATTTATCATCGCAGATATACAACAACAAGCAGTTGTGAGATTAAAGGCCTGAACGTTCTTCGAATACATGACTTAGTTCGAATCCCGTTGAGGCCTGAATTTTCTTCAGGCTTTACTTTCACAATTGCTTAAGTTGTGTGTATAACTGCGATGATCAATCATAAATTCATATCTTTCTCCGCAGTTCCAATATGTGGTCTTTCATATATATAGATATTATTATCCATTATTATCAAGTCCGAGAGTACAGTTTTTCCCAATACTGACCGACCTAGCCCGGCAAATAACGTGTTTATTTTTTTCTCTCTGCAAAATTACTTTATAAGATATAGTTATGTTCATTTTTTACTGAAGCAGTCTCACACCGTGCGCGTGCGTTTGACGTCTCGGCCAAGCCAACCTGTGTTGTTTACAGAAGTATTTAAAAGAAGAGATTCAGTTTCGCTTATTTAGAACTGAGCAATGAAGGATTACATTTCATGGAGATTTTTAGTGTAACAAAAAGCTGCTAAGATAACCGCAATGTTGGAAAACTCTGAGCGGTCTGTACGCGGGGTCCGGTGAAGCGCACAGAATTAGCCAATCAGATACAAGGATTTAGGATTCCGGACCGCTGAAAAAAATATATTCATTTTATCATAATTTCTGTTCTGTTATGCAGGTGAGATCTATGTCACAAGTAAACGTTACGTTGCTGCTGAAGATGACGAGCTGAGCTTTGAAATTGGAGTCAATCTGCAAATTTTGGAAAAGAACTATGACGGATGGTGGAAAGCCTCGTAAGTATTTAAAGTAGTGTGTAGTGTGTGTATGATACGATAATAAGAGACGTCGACATTGAAAGAAAATCATCTTTAAATATCCTATTTTTGTCATGACCGCAAAGACTGGCTAGGTTATGTTTTTATGTTACGTTATATTTAAGTTGAAATGCCTTGCATTCCCATAGACATCACTGGGATTTTCTGAACATCTTTTACAAAAAGGTCAGGCATAGTTTCATCCATACGCCCCAACTGTTTTACTGTCGCACCGCACTACTTCATGTGAGATTGAAATTATAAAAGGATAATCAATGAGAATCTGAAGCGATGACGACGATGATGACCATCCGTTAACGATGACGACAGACCAATAGTGCAAGTCTCAGCCTAACCGTCAAATTACCTTGATCGCTTTTGTAACATTTTTCCTCACCGTTTTCCGCTGATGATGATTTTTCATTTTGTGCTCAGATATCTTGGAAGGGAAGGCTGGGTACCTGCTATGTACTTGAAAAAGTTGGGAAATGATAGAAGGAAATCATTAGGTGGAAGAAGGAAATCCAGACTTTTTTCTTCAAATGAACTCAGGGGTGCAAGTGAAGAAGAGGATGAAGATGTTCCAGGTAAGAAAAATTATTACCACGTTGTTTGGTATTGCTACAGTAGCTAATCTACACTTGCACAAGTGGGCTACGCATTCCTTTTGAAAATCATGTCTTTTTGATATTTTGAAATTCTTCTAAAATCTTGGAAATGAAAAAATCTATCGCTAGTGTAGTAAAGATTAAAATTGAATGAAAAACATTAAGATAAGGACATTATATGCAGTTTTTCAGAATTAGTTACATGACCATGGGCGTGATCTGTTGGTGTCATCACTGATCATGAAAAAGATTAAACCCAAGAAAAAACACTAATTAAATAACAATTTTCTTTGGCAATGGCTCATAAATATAGCCTTTAAATCACGAACTGATCTTTTGTCTCGCAGTGCACGATATAACTACAAGTCGTAAAAAATTCCTGTCAGCTGCCTTCGATTACCACATGTTAAACGCCCCTATTTCTAATTGAAGTCAATAAAATGATCGTTTCTTTTTGTTCTGACAGAAATACCTGAAGAAGAGAATGCAGAAAATAATACGGTAAGTCTGCTAGCTGAGTAGATATTTGGATCAAGCCAATAATGAAATTTAAATGTTATATCTATCGCAGAAGCTTTAAGACGGTGGCTAGGTGGAAAGCTAAGTTATTATTGTACTTCAAATGACAGAAAATCTAAGATGATGACATATGTGGTTGCTGATTAGAGCGTCCTGAAACCAGTAACACTTGTCTTTTTTTTAGGACCAGAAGACGTCTCTGCCGAGAAAAATTTCACAACAAATGATGTCAGCAATTGGTAGAAAGGTCTCCAAAGGGACGGAGACAATTCCCGAGAATCCCCAGGATGACGTAGACAGTTACGGGGACAAACATGCCGGAATATCCAAAGGCGATCGAAAAACTATAGATGCAATGGTTGAAATGAGTACCGAGTTCTTGCAGTTGAAAAAGAAAGACTCTAATCCAAAGCCGGGCGCAGAAGTCTCGGAGAAGTCCCAAACACTACCTGCCACGAGGAGTCCAAGACCCTCCCTGCAGCGTAAAGCCGTCAGCACACTGGCGGCCTCGTCCCTTGATCTTGGATCATCAGACAAGAGCCTTAAAGAAGGTTCTAAGGACGACATGTCCCTGGGGATTCCACGAAGTCGAAGTATGGATGCAGTGCCTACCTTTCTTTTGAAACAGAACGTCAATGATCAGTTTAATTCAAAATGGAAGCCTGAAACCAAGAATGCGTTATCATCATCGCTAAAATGCGTCGATGAGATTCCTGAGCCAGATCAAGATGGAAACGGAAACGATGCAATGAATTCAGGGCCTCAGTCAAAAAACGTCCTCAACGATCTTTCCCTCACCAACTCAAATTCGACTTCAGAGAACGAGAAGGACTCCGTTAGTTTGAAAATCGAAGGAGATAATGACTTAAATGATATAGACTCATGTGACATCAGATCCGAAAGCACTTCATCTACAGCTCTTACCCAAAGTCCGGACGTGTGCGAACAGCCAATTGACCTATCTAGGTATTTTCAGACAATTTCAGTGGGTGGCGATTCACCAAGAATCCATTCACCAAAGAGAGTCCCTCCCATGCCTTCCTTGATACCTCAGAGCTTGCATGGCGACTCGCCGAGGTCTCCAGCGCCTAGCAGAATTGCTCCCATACCCAGTGGCATCAGTACATTTCCTAAAAGAGCAGATGCCTCGTTCAAACCACAGCAAGCCCACGGAAATCCGCAGTCAATTGACCGAAAAATTATCCGGCAGGCATCGTTTGAAAACGAAACAGCTGTGGAGCTTAATGAAGAAATTCAATATTGGAGCTCAAGTGAAGAATCAGAACCCGAGTTGTTGCAGTTGTCTGCTAACAACAACAGTTTACCCGCTATCGAGGTTGATAACATGGAGGACAGTTCTACAGAAGAGGAAGAAGAAGATGAAAAAGAAAAAGAAGAAGAAATGGATAAACTTCCAAATGGAACCCAAGATCTCAATCTTAGAAGTAGCATCAACTCTAATGAAAGCCTAAAACTTCAGATAGAAGTGCCAGCAGCTGAAGATGAAAACTCCAATGACATCTATTGCGCATTTGAAGCGTGTGAAGTTGACAGCGAAATGCACCTAGCCAAAGGGGAGTACGTCCAAGTATTAGAAAGAGCATCAACAGGATGGTGGCTAGTAAAGAACGAGGCAGGCTTGAAAGGTTGGGCCCCATCTAACTTCCTTTGCCCTGCGCCCAAAGTCCATGGAAATACAGAATGCCATATCTTATCAGAGGAAGGAGTATGTGTCATCGAGAAGGAGTGTAGGCCACAGATGTCATGCCGTGTTATTGAGGATTACAAGGGTGATCCACACAACCAAGAAATAGATCTACGCAGGGGAGAGTTTGCACATATTTTGCACAAGAGCGAAAGCGGATGGTGGTGTATACAGGATGGAGACGGGGAGATAGGATGGGCTCCTTCAAACTACCTGGAAGTGTTCGAAGATGAGGATGCTCATGAATACGTAGATCATGTTGGACATTGAACTCTCAGTTCGTCAGCGTCATACAAAACAATACTGCTAGCTGTTGCAAGCAGTATCATGCTTTAAGAGGATTTGCTGACTTACTGAGAGATCAATAGGCTATAACTACGATCAGAAGCATATCACCTGCTACGGTGTTTGACGGTAAAGCAAATTATAGTTGTGCTTTGCTTTAATTTACTGTTTCGAAACATTCTCGAGGAGCAATTGTATCATACATTAGGTCAGTTTTCTGCATGCTACTTTGTCTTCAGATCAAAAAATATGTGGCGCGAAAAAATAGAGACGAAAAAAGAAGTGAAGGAGTCAAAAATGCTATGGAAATAATACACTCAGTTATTAAAATTCAGCCTAAAAGGCAATAGACGTCTGAAAGAGGCTCTGGGAATAAACTCCACCAGCTGTGCAGTCATTACCCTGAGCCTCGTACCGAGATCTGAGATCTTAATATATCGAAATTGGTCAAACAACAACAACTAAACAACTACGTTAAATGTTTGAGGATTCGTCTTTAATGACGGTACTAAGCTCTTTTTTAATCTCAGAGTGT
>OMLO01001599.1_pt1 | contig 17611 bp, 21 predicted proteins | sample 1674811 | NCBI WGS metagenome assembly OMLO01 (sample SAMN06265003, study PRJEB25207) | coral metagenome | isolation source: Coral host | place: Mexico:La Bocana,Puerto Morelos, Mexico | collected 2008-11-13 | reverse complement strand
AACACTTGAACTTCACCAAGTACTGCGCCTACCACGAAAAGTGACACTTGACCTTCACCAAGTACTGCGCCTGCCACCTAGAGAATCCAAACACTTGCTTTGGACATCGTTTCTGCTAACTACAGCTTTAGCTGTGGTTTGTTGATATTGCTGCGCTTTGTTTTTGCTACCTCAGAGAGTGTTCATGGGCAATGCTGGAATGCCCATGGCTTCACATATGTTAACATGCAGTGATGAAAACAAACGCGGGAAATGCAAAACATGAAGATGAGGCAGCCATGCTCACAAAAAATGGCAAAAAATGAATGGTTTTGCTTGCGCGAAGTGTGCGAAAACTGCGATGCTTTCACTGCGGCAACACTGATAGGTACCCATGGACTCTCATGAGTACCTATCAGTGTACAGCTGGTTTTGAATACAGTGATTTTTGATGACATATTCTAAATACAAACACACCTATAGTATCCTATAGTACCATGGCAACACCAGAAACTGTCACACATAGCCAGCAAACCAATGTGCAAAGGTTGCACTTTGTCCTCCGTGAGTTTTGGTGCATACATTTTTTGGATTTTGTCAGTAATTACAATCCAGGGTTGGATTTTTTTGAACCAAAATGATGGAACCTTACCCCACAAAGCATTTTCCACTGCAGGTGAATGAAAGTATGATCTTGCAAAATTTCCCTTCCTACAACTTGTTGTCGCTCCCCGCCGCGACTGCTTTTTTCCATGTGGAAGTGGCACAGTCAGTCATAAGGTAGGACGGCACGGCAGAAACAACTCATTTTTCAAACCTCTAAAAATTTACCAGTTTAGAGTTTGGGGTTGTGGCTGCAAAAAAACATATACCTAAAAAAGAGGTTTATCGGAAAACAATTTGTTCAAACATACATCACATGTTGGAGCATCTCTGAGAAACATTGTGGGTGCAAAGGCCCGCGACGCAACGATGAAAGAAGTTGTTCCGAGAATGATACTCTAACGTTTTCACCTGACCAGATTTGTTTCACGAGTTTCCAATTTTTCTTTCATCTCATAGCCAGCGTTTCATGGCTTTCTTTGAAGCCATGGTGGACTCATAGATCACCTGGGTTGCGTGATCGTGATCGTGCCCTTTTGGGGGTGGGCGAGGAGTGGAGTATCCCCAGGTTGTCTTGAAGTTCCAGCTACCAAAAATGGGATAAACAAAACTCTCTCCAAATTGAGTCTAATAAACCATTGATATAGCAATGCTACAGTCACGAGCTTTAATCGTGTAATGCAAGCAGAATTGACCTTTTTATATAATGTTTCAAGATTACCGCTGGGGTCAAATGAGTGAAATGAAATGGTACGTCGCAATACATGCAAAGCATGGACATGTTTCGGTGGGAAAGCCTTTTTGGTTCTTTTTGAGTTTTGGATTGGTGAATCTCGACCCTTTCCCTTGTGCAATGGCCGAAGCACCAGCACCGCCATGTTTGTCCATGGTTCAGCTTCCACCCGATGTTGAGACGCCCGACTTCATGCAAGAGTTGCAGGTCCAAGGGCGGCGCTCGGTGCGTCCTGGCCGCATCCCGTGGAACCAGACCGATGTGGAGTCTTTGTCATGAAATCTGGATATAAAGGGTTTCATTTTACCCCAAAGCCACATAGACTCTTCGACAATCTTCAAAAACTGTTTTTGGGTTGTTCAACTCAACCGTTTGTTTTAAGATGTCATTATAAACATAATGCAAGGAAAGATTGGCCAAAAGCATGCGGGCCACATTACCTATGAATGTCCTTCTTGTCATCAGTGGGTCTGAGTGGAAGGGTGGCCCATTGGTTTGCTTGCCCAATCCCTTGGCCCGTCCATCGGCTGCTACTCTGGCAAAAAACTATGTTTGGTTGCTGCCTTTTGTCAAGGACAGTCCGGCAAAGGCTAGGGGGTAGAAAATTCCAACCAACTTGTTTTGCATCAACATATTTGTTTCCATAGATGGAAAAATCATACTGAAGGAAAAACACTTGAATATCTCTGAGTTTCCAACCATATTTTAGGTTGATCTTTGATGGACATTTGGAGTACACTCCATGGCCAAAATCCTGTACCACTTGGGATAGTTGAAAGTTTAGCCTTTGGTAAACCACTGGTATTCACAAAGAAACCTAATGCGAGAGAATTTGTTCAGCAGTAGCCCCCATACAAACATGACGTATTAAATTGGATTGGTGATTTCAATGTGGTCGTCGCTAACATGATCAAAACCCTGCCAGATTCCATCGGCCTACTACATTTGCGATGCATTCCTATATTTAGATGTATTGCTTAGGAAGCGCCTTTTCAAACCGGATGTCAAGAACAAACAAGAGACTCGCCAATCCTTGGCTGCTGAGGAAGCTGTGAAGGTCAAACGGTGCCTCCAAGCCCTTCGTTATCTTTGGCGTAACGCTAAAGATAATTCACATGATCCCTCCGTACAAGCCATGAAAGAGTATCTATGCGAATCCCCCCTTCAAACAGCCGGCCGTGAAAACCCCCTTGTTGTGCCATCTCCTTCAGATGACGAGCAAGAAGCTGATGAGAGCCCTGCACCTGCAGAACCGATGTCTCCGGGAGATGTGGGATTTGGAGGGGATGTTGGTGGTTGTGATTCGGGGTTCAGTGATGATGAAAATGGGGAGTCGGAGAATGATGGTGAAAGTGATGATGGACTTGTCTGTCCTCCTAGTGGTCGGGTTGTCCAAACAGCCATTCGAGCCCCAACAAGCGATGATGAAGAGTCTTTGAATGCCCCCACCCTTCAGCTGGCTAGCCAAAGCCCTAAAAAGGATGAGTCCAGCGATGAGGATTTGCGGGATAGCCAGGTCAGTTCAGGGTGGCTTGGGAAGTTCTATGCCACATACGGTCGCTTTGGGAAAGATGAAAACAGTGATATCTTCCCAAAGTCTGTCCATCGCGATGATAAGCAGGGGATGCTGGATGATATTTTGGCTTCATTGATGGGTGCTGACGAAGACATTGACAAGTAACTTTGTTATGAAAATAAAATCATATAAGAGTCAGGAGTTTTTACAGTTGGAATTTTAAATTGTAAATGGCCCTGAAAAGACTTGGCCCTCATAAGACATACGCCCCAAATTTTGTCCATCCAAGGCATTCGATGATCCAAGCCTACCTACAGCACTGCAGTGATGCTTTGGGCACCTATGGAAAGTATGTTTTCTGTACCTTGAAGACCTTGAAACATTTCCAAGATTGGCTTGCTGAACAGAAGTCGCAGGACTACAAAATGGTTGTGGTGTTGTATTGGTTTTCCATCGATGAATGTCTAACGGATTCATTTCAATCACCCATCTGCCACCCACACGCAGGATGCCAAAGGGCTGGCGCCTCCATCTATCACCACAAAGGCCGGGTTACAACCTAGGGTGTGCCGGAAACATGTTAACTCGAAGCCTTCTCCAATCAAGGAATGTCTTCAAAAATGTGTTACAAAAGATACCATGTAGCACTACAAAAGCCGGGTTACCCTCAAACATGTTAACTCGAAGCCTTCTCCAATCAAGGAATGTCTTCAAAAATGTATTACAAAAGATACCATCTAGCACTACAAAGGCCGGGTTACAACCTAGGGTGTGCCTCAAACTTGTTAACTCAAAGCCTTCTCCAATCAAGGAATGTCTTCAAAAATGTATTACAAAAGATACCTGTTCTAATTCCCATTTCCTTCAGAGTTTTCACACCTGGCTTCAACAATCACCATCTGCCAGGCCTCTGGAGCAAACACTGGCTTCAAGGATGCTTTGAGCCTGATGAACATGGGTTCGGTGGTGGGCGCTGACGGGTTGGATGCCAAAACAGAACCCAGGCTTCAGGCTTGTTGGTGTCTTTTTCGGGGCCCTAAAGCTTAGGGAAATCCAAGGCCTAAAGCACCTGTTCCAGAGTTGCTAGATTAATAAGTATAAAGGCACTGTCTCGGATAAGCTTGTGAGCTTTTGAGATCACGACCTCCACATACACGAGGCCGTCCTTTACTGTCAATATAATGACGAACCATGTCTTTCTCCTCAAGCTTCCTTTTGGTTTTGTAGGATGGCAACAAATCGATAGCATCATGACCTTGAATGAAACCAAATGGAATTCACAAATAGCTTTCCCTTGAGCTAAACTGTTTGAAACACAAGCCAAACTCAAAAGACCTTGCAAACAAAAACTTGTCGAATGCATTGTTAGCTAAGTTACTGCTATACAAAAGTGTGGGCTTGGAAGTAGGAGATCCGTAGTCCGCCATTTGTATTGATAGAACTCTCATTGGCACTAGTTTCAGAAATCGTTGAAACAACACATGAAACTCCATAAGGGATGTTGATGGCTGTTCCAACACAACCCAAACTCCCAACGCCGACGCCACCAACAATAGTATCATTGTTCTTGCCGTCAACACGTTTCCCATTTGAGCACTCTTGGAAGATGGGTTTCCCATTGGCAGGCCCTTTGTTCTTCCAGTGCTGCCTCTGGACCTAACGGCAACGGTGCTCAGCAGTGGTGAGGAAAAACCGATAGGTTTTTTTATGTGGGGAGTAGTGTTTGGATATCAAATGATTCATCATGGTTAATGAGGTTGAACATATCAAGTTCAATTTGGGGTTCCTATAGGGTAGACCCTCTTAAGGACCAAAACAAATCAAACAAATCTTCAAACAAACTTGCACCAAGCTACATAAACACCCAAGATCCACATACGGGCGCCACTAAGGCACCCGATCCGGGTTTCAGATTAGCGATGTGATAGAGCGTGTTAGCGAATCCGATATCAGTGCTTAGGTCCATGTTTTTCCCACCGATTTCCAGATCTAGGCCAATTGCTTGACGGCCTGCCTACAGGGGAATTCATTTTTGGGTTCCTTTAAGAAGAGAAGCTAAACCACTGATGGAAGAGTTAAAACTATCCTTGATCAAAAACCGATGATGGAAGAGTTCAAAAACCCATTGATTCAAAAAAACAATCATCAATGATGGCAGAGATTCTACTATGTACTTTCGTTGGTTAACCAGGGTTGCTGAAGGACCTTGTGAACCCTATATTCCTATCTTAAATTTGTTTACCCTATAGTACAACTTCCTGTATCCTTGGAATGTTTTTCTTTGTTGGGGACACAAACAAGTTTTGAAAACAATGAATTTTTCCTGCGGTAGAAGCCTGAAGCTCTCCCAAAGTCACCTCTGCCTTGCCGCAAAACACTTCGACATGGTCCCACTCGCATCCCCACTTCAGCCCCGGAATCGAGAACAGGAGCGATATGAGAGTGCAAATGACCTCAAATGATCAGAGCCAGTCAAGAGTCAGGTCCAAAAACAAATTCTTTGGTTTAAACCTATAGTAGTTGTATCCCTTCTTTAAGTGAGATCCACCACAATCAAGGGACTATCCAAGTTCTCATATACACACTTGCTGGGGAAACCAAACATTGGATTATGCAGGCGAAAAACCATTGGCGCACGAAGGTGGTTCAGGCCAGCCAGAATGTCGGCAAGCTGTCGTTGTCGGAAATCTTCAGGCTTTTCAAGAGGTGGTCTAGGAAATGGCAAAGTATCATTGCCGCTCTTTAACACACTTCGGAGATGCCTACGCCCAACAGCAACACCTTTGGTCATGCTGAAACACCTAAGGAAACGCCAAACAGTCTTGAAATGTCAAAAGGCTTGCGGTTTCAAATTGTGTTGGGCTATTGAACATCAAACCAAACCCATCAGTTATGAGTTGCGACCAACGATGCCACCCCGATCAAACAGAGCTCCTCAACAGCGATCCAAAAGCGTACCTGGAAAATGGAGGAGGTAGCACTAGCGTTTTACTTAGGGCTATATCTAGAGGGGGAAACAACATACTTCTACCTTTACTCAGGCTTTACTTACGCTTTTCTTGGGGCTATTTAGGGACAACTTTGCCAAACTGAAGCCTTCACGAACCCCACTTGGCCCGAAGAACTCCCCTGGCCTCCAATACTTGGTCTTGGTCTTCTATAAGACAAAACCCCGCAGTACCTGGAGCACATCAGGCGGGGCAAGTGAACTTTAAGATACCTATATGACCTCCCCTTTGGCTCTGTGGTGACTGCGCTTCCAATTTTCTTAGCTGCTTCACACGATGTACCCCCAGCTGCCTTTACAGTGCGTGATCTTCTAGACCAACTGTAAGAAGACATGTATACTACGAAACTGCGAAATGCCCTTTCCACTGATGCATTAGCTGCTGAGCAGATGCCACAGTGGCAACCCCTACATATTGCGCCTGCTGTGCAAGACATGACGTAAAGTAAACAAATGGAACGGAGATCAAATTGATGATTTTTTTTTGCGTTCATGAAAGCAAAGAAATGGAGAGGAGATTTGAATTTGGATATCTCTATTGTTACCACTTTCCATTTCCTGCACCAAACCTATGCGCACACCAAAAAAACTGACCCTTATGCAATGGCAGGGAGTTCCACCCCTGCACGTGAGCATGCCTCTTGCCATGCATTCACTGCACCACCATACCTGCTCCATGTGACTTGTGCACAAGCTGGCTTCTCGCAATCCTTTGCGCAGCGCTTGACGACGTAAGCGCCCTGCTTGCAAAGCACCTCCATTGCCTCAGTTGTTTTGGAGACTATCTCAAGGAGGAAACTTTCTATCATATATACGATCTATATTCATTTTTTATATCTATCCTAACTCACCCTAACTCATCCTAACTCATTCCATCCTACTCTATGCTACCCTATGCTACCCTATGCTACCCTATCCTACCCTATGCTACCCTATCCTACCCCATCCTGTCCATCCTTTCCATCCTATCTACCGTATCTACTTTTTTTGTTTTATCTATATATCCGAGCATATCTATCCAATCTATTGATCATCGATCTATTTCCCTTTGTCTATCCTTGAAGAAATCGCATTGTACATTGTAAATTGATTAAACGACAAAAGGTTCCATACAATCAGTTTCAATCAAGGGACAGCATCCCCAATGGTCACAGTGTATGAATGCTTTCCCTTGTATTCCTGATCTACAAAGGGCAGGGCATCATATGGAAGGTGAGCGAGGTCATGCGTTTTAAAGGTCCGAGCACGTTCACGGTCACCGACCGCTGTGTCAGACTTTTTTGCATCTTTTGCCTCCTTCTTGATCTTGGACATGACTTTTGCCTTGGGTCCCATAAATTTATTCGATCAACACCCATTATTTTTTTTTAAGCAGTCACTACAAGACAAAAGTACCAAACACATTTTTATGAATGATTGAAATGACAAGGGATAATGGCATCAAACATCATTTGATACTATTTACTGGAGGTGCAAATTGAAATATTTGTGCCTAGGGGCTGATTGCCGACCAACAAGAGGAGGAGGTGAAATTTCCAACGCTTTAGCAATTTCATGGCTAAGCTTTGGCCTTTTCGGGGCAGGGGTCACAGTAACCTCCTGGGTCATCTTGTAGTCCTATTTCAGAGTTGCCATAAGTATAAATACATAACACTGTTTTCATAAGTATAAATACATAACACTGTTTTTTTTGTTTTTGGTTAAAACGACAAATGACCATAAACCCAGAAAGCACTTTGGGATGTTTGGGTTTCAGGTGGTAAATCAACACTTCAACCCGGGTTTGTCCAAAACAACCCAGGTTCGGGCAAGCACTGTCAAAGTGTCGTTCAATCATGCAGAAACAACATCGTCGGCGAGCTCAAAAGTTTCTCAGAAATGCCAGGGAATCTGGCAACAGGGCAAACACCCAGAAGCGTCTCAACAATGAATGGATTCGTCATGCAAAGCTTGAGAGTGTCATTGAATTTTTGTCTCACTAGCTGGTGGATGCCATAAGATAAGCATCGAGTGTTGTAAATTTATTTTTGTTTTTCCAAGTTGTAGAGGTCTAAAAACTCTGAACATACTATACTACCCTTTATTGTAATACCTGAACCTGAATCTTGACCATGTTTGGTTTAGTGGCTGTCCCAGCTTAGTTTCGGATTGCATCTACAAATGCCCACGTCGTCATAGCAACGTGGGAAAAATATTTCTATTGATCGCTACCATTTGTAGATGGTGGTAATTCAAGCAACACACAAACAAGTGTCCAGCGCCAGTGAAAAGACACACGTCTTGGAATTGTAACCGTTTTGGACTAAAGGGTTTCACATGGCAAATCGGGGCCATGAGCCAAAACAAAAACAACCCCCAAGAAGCGGAAAACATTTGTTCCTCCTGAAAAAGATGGGTTTTCAGGCTGCATGGTATGGGTGCAAAAACTCCATGGCTAGTCAAACTCCTCCCCTAACGTACCCCTCTTCCAGAGCTTATTGAGTATGGGTTTCCTTTGGTAATGCCTTACTATTAGAGGCTTATCTCTGGGGGGGCACGTTAGGGGGTAGGTTGACCAGCCATGATAAGTCCCTTCTTCTAAACAGGAAATCCCTTCTTTTAAGGATTGAGATTCTTATGTGATGGATTTGGGGGTGTCCAAATATTTTAGGTGGGGTCAAAGTTTTGGGCCCCAAAGCAAAACGGATGCTTCTTAATGCCAAAAAGATGGGAGATATCAATTTCAATTTCCTTATAAGAAAAGAAAAGTCTGCTCCCCCAACCGCTCTTCCAGGAGCTGAGATGACCCGCCTGGCTTTCAAAAGGCCACTGGCGTGTGCAACAAGTGCTGCCTGCATGATTGAGGCATTTTGTTTTCTCACAGGGTTGGTGGACCGTCCGCTGCAGGGGTGGTGCGTGGCATGGGGGTGTCCAAATGGTGCGAAATATCTATTGGGGTTAGCTAGGTTATCATGGGTCCCCCCTTTGTTGAAAAGTTTCTTGTTTTTTTTTTGTGGGTGTTAAAAATAATGGTGCGAAATGACTGCGAAATTGCTGCGCCTTTTTGCGAAATGGTGCGTGTTGTAGGAAGTGAGGAAAATCCAATGATCAAGATTCTTTTTCAATCAATTCCTGAGTCATGTCATCATGAATCTTCCAACATTTTTTTGCAAAACTGTGCGAATTGTAGAAAAAGGGAAGACCCATGATCAAGATTCTTCCCATAAGTTTCTCACATCGCACAAATTTCATCAAGATTCTTGCCATAAGTTTCTCACATCGCACAAATTTCATCCTGATCCATCTTATAAACAGAATTCCTTCCCACCACCAATGATTGTTCAATCAAATCTTGGTCAGAATTTGCCCCGCACAAAAGCCATCAAAAGCCATCCAATAAAACAGTGACTTCTTTCCTTGTGTGCAGGGTTTTCATTTCAAGGGTTCGTGGCACTTCTGAATGAGTGCCCCTCTGAAGCGATTGCACACCAAAACTAGCCCAGAAGTTGCGGGAATGAAGGAGGAAAAGACAAGGCCTTCAGCCTTGAAAAAGGTAGCGGAAAAGGGAAAAGTGAGGAAGGAGCATTTGAAGGGACAGCGTGTTTCTTTCAAAGAAAGTTCAGTTGATGATAAGCTACGTGAAGAAGCAGAAGCTGCAGTGAAGGCACAAGTTGCGGCCATCAAGGCTGCTCGAAAGAAGAAAGAAAAGTTAGCAAAGAAGCAGCAGGAGGATGACAAGAAGAAGAAGGAGTTGGCGTCAAAGAAGGGAGAGAAGAAGAAGGAAGACAAGAAGGATCTGAAGAATGAAGAGAAGAAGAAGGAAGACAAGAAGGAGTTGGCGCCAAAGAAGGAAGAGAAGAAGAAGGACGACAAGAAGGATCTGGCGTCAAAGAAGGAAGAGAAGAAGAAGGACGACAAGAAGGATCTGGCGTCAAAGAAGGAAGAGAAGAAGAAGGAAGACATAAAAGAACCGTTGAGTGAGAAGATCAACAAGCAAGGCAAGAAGGACAAGGAGAAGGACATCGTGTACGTTCCTGTGGTGAAGAGCAAGGCTTCTGGCATTTTTGAAACCCCACCACCAAAGAAGTTCAGAGCAAGCTCGTCATCTAAGCAGACACCGTCTGAGATGAGCGCAACCACTGCAGCTAAGATAGAGGATTTGAAGGAGTTTCTGCAGGACACAGAGGAGGAAAACAGTGAAAGCAGTGAGGAGTCAGCGCCTTCTGATGAGGAGATGTCTGATGGGCAGGAGGAGGAGGATGAGGAGGAAGATGATCAGGATAAGGAGGAGGAAGATGAAGATCAAGAAGATGACCCTGAGGAAAGTAGCCAAGAAGAAGCTGAAGAGAAGGGTGAGAGTGACCAGGAGACCGAAGACGATGGAGAAGATGCTGACAGCGACCTGGAAGTGTCTGAAAGCGAAGAAGGATCAGAAGACAAGGAAGACAAGGAAGAAAAGGAAGAAAAGGAAGAAAAGAAAGACACGAAGGCCCATGCTTTGGTTGAAGCGACCGAGGGTGCTGGTAGTGGTGAAACTGGGCGCCGCAACAGTCTTATGGTGATATATAGCAAGTGTTTCATTTGGTTTAAAACTACTTTCGTTTTACTTGGTTTGATTTTAAGTGCCTCCTATTTGTGGGCTTCCTATTTTCCTTGATGTCAAACAAGTAAGGTATGACCAACAAAAGGGATTGGGATTCCTTTGTGAGAAGCAAAGGCCGTTTCAAAGTCCACGATTACTACCAAAACAATCGCATAGATTGTTTCAATATGTGGTTGGACTATGATAAGGACTGGGATCGGGTTTCCCTAGCGGTGGAACGTCTACATCGCCAAGAGACGGAGTCAAAGCAAGGATTGGTGGCTGTTCAAGGTAAAACCATTAAACAGACCCATTCCCTTGAGAAGGCTGAGTCTATCATGGAATCCCGAAAGTCTTCTGGTTTGTGGTATCAATCGGAAGATTTTCCAGACGATCCCGATGAAGCTTGGGTGGGTTTCTAAACCAACTTTTCATTTGGGTTAGCAACCATCAGCCAAGCTAGGTTGATTTACTTGTGGCCCTGGAATTCCATCATATATATAAATATATATATATATATACATGGTTGCAAACCCCGATGAAAACGTAATAGTTTCGTAAGGCTTTAGTTTTGATTCCAAAAAATGCATCTTCCCAAAAACGCCAAAAAGGTGGGGGGACAAAGAAGGGTATAGTGTGGATGGTTTTCCTAACTTCTTGATTCCCCATTTCTGGTTCTTCTCCATCTTCATCACAACCCAGGAAGCTTGGTACTACATGGCAGCCCCCAAGAAGGTCACCCATAAGGATTTGGTGCGCGAATCAACTACCCTTCATGCCACCACAAGTGTTGATTCTGATCTTCAAAAAGCTTTATGCGATTCGGAGGAAGGGTTTATGAGAGCAGGGGCCATGCCAAGTGTGGTTGCAGCATCAGCTGCTGGTTGCAAACAGATCCTGGATGCAGTGGGAAAGGCCATCTATTTTCAATTCCAAAGTATGTATATACAGTATTCCCATATTCATTTACAAAGACCTACCACCTTCTATAAACCCAACTTCTTTTAAAATACCCAAAATGATTTTCTGGGAAACAACATCCCTTTCCAATAGGTGCCTTCTCTCCGCTTCCATTCCTGGACAGGCTTCTGTTGCCAAAGCAAAGGCGAAGAAGAAGGAGAAGGATGATGCCTCAGCAGAGGTTGTTCCCCAGACTGTCACCGAAAAAGTGACAGATGCAATCAGTGATGCTTTGAAGGAGGCAGGCCATGCCCGAACTTCGGCAATTACATTGTCAGGTTTGGAATTCGCCGACAATTTAAGCACTGCTATGAAAGACCACGCCAACAAGATCGAATCTCTTTATGGATCAGTTCAGAAAGCCATCAAAACGAAGGTGAATGATAAGGAGCTTGGAAAGATCTTGGTGCAAATTGAAGGTGAGGCTGCCAACACGAAGAAGCTTCAGGCAACTTTCGGGCTGAGATGCTGACTTGTGAAAAACAACTTCATGATTGCGAACCACCTCCAGAATTGAAACATTCAATGGTCAAAACACTCGGTTTTTCCCTGAGATCATCTTAGACAAATATAATTCAACTATGAAAAACATATTTGCCTCCAGAATGGAAACATTCAAGGGTCAAAACAATCGGTTTTTTCCCTGAGATCATCTTAGACAAATATAATTCAACTATGAAAAACACATTTGCCTCCAGAATTGAAACATTCAAGAGTCAAAACAATCGGTTTTTTCCCTGAGATCATCTTTTCTTTTTTGACAAATATAGCTCAACTATGAAAAACACATTTGCAAAGAAAACCACATTTGCAAAGTATTTCTTTAGCCTTCGGACTTACGGAACAGATTCGTGCTTCAGCCTTCAATCTCAGAAAACAATAAACACACTTGCAACTCTTCCCCCTATTTTTCAATCTTAGGAAAAAAATACTTTGACACTTTCTTCGCTTTTTTCAACCGCCCATTGTGATTCGGCCCTTTTCAACCCCATCACTGATCCTGGTGCCTATCCTGATGGCAGGCTGCTGCAAACGCTTTCCTGGCAAGCTCGACAAAAAAGCAGAAGAAGAAAGGAAAGGCTAAGGCAAAAGCTTCAAAGGAAAAGAGCCAAGATAGTGGTGTCACTGCAAAGTGACCTATGTTTTCCAATGGGGCGGAGGTGAGTGCCTAGAGTGGGTTTTTTTGATCCACCAGCACTGCCATCGCAAAACGTTTTGCCATGGGGATGACAAGTGCGAACATTTGTCTTTGAGTTTTGGATGGGCCCACATCTGAAGAAAACCTTTGAGTTTAGAAAATATCTTCCTGAAATTTGAGCTATAGTACTATGTCGATTTTTTGATATCTCATTCATCAATGGAAACACCTGCTGCTTGTCCTAGTGGGCCCATTTACCATGCTTCACCAGTGATCCATCCCACCAAGTGCGTGTGTGGGCAAGAGCTAAACCTATGATGCTTCGGAAGACAAAAATAACAAAACTTAGGATTCATCCCAGTAATTGATGCAAGGGGTACTGGATTGGATGACGATGGTTTGGGGTTGCGGAGATAAGTAAACTGAGTAGAGCTTAAACCCAAGTATCCAATCAACCTTTGCATGAATTACTTTGGATGTAGGATTTCTCCACAACACACGGAGCTTAGCGGCCTTCTTGCCAGGTGATCTGCTGTCAACGAGGCCCTTTGCTGATCCTGGTGGGAGTCTTTCAATCGAAGGGATCACCCTTAAGTTTTTTGAATGTCATTGACACTTGTTGGATCGCCAAAAAATCTTCATCACAAAGAGGATTGTGGTGTGGAGGGGTAATTCTAGCTTCTTAACATGGATGGGGGGACGAGGAATGAAACAATCCCGTGTGGGATACTTCAAGTTAGTTGAGGTCAGAGTATCTAAAGATTTTTTACAAAACCCATATCGGAATATCTAGAGAGTGTTTTCTGGATTCCATCTTTGGTCTCTTTCCAAAACAAAATCAACAACAGCCAGGAAAAGGCAGAAGTTGAGCGCTTTCGGTGATTCCCGAACATGCGAGAAGCTTCTAAACATGGTTGGTCGTGGCCGCATTAGTGTGGCTGGTGCTGTTGACTTGGCAAACTGCATGGTGGATGATGGGATGGTCCAGGGTGCTGTCCAAAGCTTTGCTAGTTTGGGTTGCCAAAATCAATACCCTGCCAACACTGAGCGTGACTTATATAGAGCAATCAAGGGGCTCTTTGGTTTACAGCTGGAGCCATACACGATTTGGATGAATCTACAAGTAACCTGTCAAGGGTTTCAAATCCTTGAATTTGAAAACACTACTGTTCCTATTTTAAAGTGTGTTATTTGAACATATGGTTTCCCCAATTTTTTTGAAATTCAAGGTGGCTTTTTCCTGATTTCCCCAAAAAAACAGTTTAGTTTACTGCTTTATGTTTAAGGGGCGGAACTCCAGTTTGTTTTGGGGAGTAAAGATGGGTTCAAAAACATCCAAGGTTGATGGGTTCAAGCCAAAGCCTTGCCCTGTGAAATGCCTTTTGCCTCATGAGATTTTGCATTCGCTTTCAGAACATCCCTATACCTTCCGGTCTTTGCTTCTGGGGTCCCAGAGTGGTGATGCATTACAACAGTTCTGGCAACATTGCAAGCAGCTAGAACCATGGAAATCTCATCCAGTTTTTGATGAAAACGAAGGAATCCCTTTGGAAAGAACCATTCCATTGCTTCTTCATGGTGATGGGGCCCAATTCTATCGAGAAGACGAGATGTTCGTTTATTCGATATCCTCATTGCTAGCTCCTGCAGGAATGATTCAAGACTGCCTACTTTACAAGTTCCCATTCCTCATCATCCCAGAGAGGTTTATACGAAGTGAAGCTGTGGCTAGGATTCCAAAAAATAATGTTTTCTTTGTCTTGCCTAGTTTTTTCCGAAACCCCGGGAAATCATAGTTTCAACCCACACACGCCCAGGTGGCCAAAGAAGCGAACAAAACTGCGGCAGATCTTTGCTCCTGGTCCTTGAAGTGGGCAATGCGTGGAGTGGGTCCTGACGTGGGGTTTAGAGGAGAGGAGCTTTCTGGCAATCGTGTTGCTTTCAAAGGATGCCCCATTGGAAATTCATTCAGGCACTCGGGTGAATCACTTAAAATGATTTTCTTTTTACCTTCTTGACCAAAAAACCGGCAGGATTTCAACTTCAACTGGGGAGGTATTGTTTTAGATGTTCAATCCATTGAATCGTGTTTTTCCTTGCAGGGCTGCATACTTTGCTACAAAGGCAGATTTGAAGGCCAGAAAATGGATGCAATCATTCCGTCGCTACTACAAGGCTAATTTGCAGCTCAACTTCACAGTCATTTTCCGTGTTCCTTATTTGGGCAAACCTGTTTTATATATGATATTTAGATATATATGTATAAAGTATAATCATACAAATATGATATTTCTTTCTTCAAAAATCTATTCATACAAATACCTGGTTTAGTTTTATGTTTCTTTGCCCCCGATGGCAATATCCCAGGATGTGCGATATGTGCTTAGCTGAACAAGGGACCTATTGTGATCCAGCTATGCATTACAAAAACTTCAACCCCAACACCAATGCTTGGCCTTTGACCGCCATCAGCCACGACATGTACCAGGCAATGCCTGGTGAACTTAGCCCATGGCGGGTTGTGCCGGGATGGACGTTGGGGTCAACATCCTTTGACTTCATGCACAATGTTTTCTTAGGAACGGGAAGGGACTTGATTGCGTCCACCTTGAAAGTCCTTATTCGACAGGGTGTTTATTCCCACTTGCCATCAAATGATATGGATTACATCCTAGCCTTCCTGCAAGAAGAAATGGTTTCCGATTGTTCCGCATGCGGGTGTTTTGGAACCAAATAAAGTAATCTTTGTTTCTGTTATGTATTTTGTAGCGGGGTTTACTGTACTTGAATTAAGTTATTCCTTTCCAATATGTTTCGCACAGTGAACACGAAGCTTAGGTTATATTTGCCCAAAAAGCCAACCTTGACAGAATCTACCTTGGGTGACAACGACTACTGTGAACTAAGCACCAAGTTCAAGGCAGCTCATGTGAAAATCATGGTATTCTGGATTGCAAGGAAAACGCAAGTTGCAGCGGATGAATCCCCACAAGTTTCTGGGATTTTTTGATTGTTAGATGTTTGCTCCAAAATATGTTGCTGTTACAAGATTTTTTGTAACGTCCAAACTAATGCAAAGTCTTTTCCATCAGTTGTATGACTGATTCTTGTGGACTGAAGAAGGGGAAATGATACTGGGGATGGATACCTCCTGTAAAAACACAATCATGGACCCCCCAACTAAAGCCCCAAATCTAAGGATATGATCCTGCAAGTTCTCGCCGCTTGCTGCTACAGCCTGCAAAAATGCATCAACATACTGGATAATTCGGGGATTCTTTTGGATGAAGATACTGCAAATCAAGCATCTGAGATGCTTTTACTGCATATCAAATCCTATGCGTGGCTTGCGGCGAAGTTTTACAATCAAAAACTCATGGTTTTCAAAGTTCGTCCCAAACTCCATTACATTTGGCATCAAGCATGCCAAATAAAGGAGTGGAGGATCAACATGGGTGTGTTTGCAACGTGGTCTGATGAATCATTTTTAGGTAAAATTAAGCTGGTGGCAACAGCTTGCCATGGGAAAACAATGACATCCCGTGTCTATCAGCGATACCTGTTATGCTTAGCGATGCTTGTGCATAGGCGCAACCAAATGGAAGCATCTCTTGGTTGACTATATGTTTACGGGGTTGGGTGGGAAACCAATGGATTGTAATATCAAAGATTCTAGCCCCATAATATAAAACTAGAAACATTTTTGTCAATGCCAGTAAAAAAGAAACAGTGGTGATCCATCCCACCAGTTGCGGGGACATGCAACTACCCTTGCCGTGCAGAGCGGAGCCTTCGAACGAAGGGCCAACCATGGCGAGAAAAAACTAAAGCGCTGTGGAGATGAAATGTTTTTTTTGGCGATAGAAAATGGTTTATACCCCAAACAGTTGTCAAGAAAGTTAGTTTTTTACACAGCCATATCAAACTTCAAATGGTATGAGCCAAGGTTTGGCGATGGATGGGCGGTTTACCAATTTTCATCACACATTCAAGAACAAAATTTTGGATGGATAACTCCCTTGAAGAAACAAAGCTTGTCATCCCAGAATAGTGCTTCCTTAAACTTGGGGCATGGGTATGTATCCGTACTGAAAGGTTGGAATATTTTTGGTTTATCCCACAAAGTCCACCTCCAAAAATGACGGTTGGTAGCTACACTCAAAAGCACTTCCACAAAAATACGAAGAACTCATGCGACGCAAATAAAAAATACATTTATGTGAACGCATTTACAAGTAAGTGTATACAAGTCAAAGCTCGCAGTTGATGCTACGCTCACGGCTCAAGCATGGCATGCAGCAATGCTGTTCCCATGAAGACATGCTTCTCAAGATGCGCTGTTGCAATGCATGCCTCATGTTGCGTGCATGACTCTGTAGGCTGTTGTGTGCGTGTGCATTCCATGCACTGCTGCAAAGTAACATGATGGAGATATAGCGGGCCGCATTCTAACATGTAGAAGGCACAAAGCTTCATGACGAACCGTTCCCTGATACGGTGCATGTCCACAACGGTTCCGTTAAAACGATGCATGTCCACAACGCCTCCGTGGCCAACGGTTCCGTTTTATACGATACGCCGAACGCTTCCGTTCGTGCATAACGCTGCCTGCGACAATATAACGGTTCCATATCTCTAACGGCTCCGTTAATACGATGCATTCGCTGTAGAACGCTTCCGTTATCACATAGGATTGAAAGTTGTCTTATAGTTGATGCTTTGAAATTAAAAATTATATCCAAGAATCATGCATTCATGCATTTTCAATTTTGTACTTTATGGTTCAAACGACAGCGCTGACGCACACGGCATCGTCCGTGAACAATGTTCTATCAAATTCATCTTATTTTTGCATGTCATGTACATGTATAAAATGAAACCTTATAATCTTCTGACTTTCAAATTTTTGGCTTATGGTGCAAACGAGAGCGTTGATGCAAAATACATCGTTTTCCTGAAAACCTTGTGTTTTTAAGATAATGATGTCCAATATGCGTCGTTGGATTCTCTAGGCACACAGAATGACTCGCAGGCTTGGATCCTCGTCACATATGAAACGTCATTTCCAATGTGCGGAGAAACAAATGTCACACTCCAAACTCACCAAATACTGC
>OMLO01001598.1_pt1 | contig 17611 bp, 7 predicted proteins | sample 1674811 | NCBI WGS metagenome assembly OMLO01 (sample SAMN06265003, study PRJEB25207) | coral metagenome | isolation source: Coral host | place: Mexico:La Bocana,Puerto Morelos, Mexico | collected 2008-11-13 | reverse complement strand
CTCTTACTGATCACTTTCTTTTTTCTCATCACCTATTTGGTTAACAATGTATAGACAACGCAAAGAAGACTTGTCAGCCATTACAGTTTCTGCTCTTGGGTGGTGTTCAGAGCTACCTGTTCTTGAGGCGCTCGTTTCCATTCCCTCTCGGACCGTCTGGAAATATAATCATAATTATTAACAAATTCTGAACGGATTTGACTCAAATAGAAGAACTCAGTTCTAGATTCACACAACTAAACTGTATATATGTTTGACTATACTTATTTCAAGATAAAATAATAACACAAATGCTAATGAAAACTGAAAAAAGCGTTTTTCACAGAGTCAAGTAAACTGCCATTTAATTTGTGGTTTCAACGAACGAATATGTTCAAATCCATAACAAACCTTGATACGATTTTAAGCCGTGTTTGGCAAAACCACTTTAATCGTGGTTTGAACGTACTCTTCAGTTTGAACACAGAGAAAGTAATAACGAAATTGCCTTCTTAAAGCATTTTAGTTTAGATTTCAAGAACTGTAAAATAGTTTCAGTTGTCCTCATAAAATGAACTTTGGCATCGAGATGTTTGTAAATGGAAGCAGATCAGTTTCAAAGAAATTTATCACAATTTTGTATCGATTCTAACTAAGTCTACCAACACATGTATTCAATCAAAAAGTTTCCATTTTGCCAAAACAACGCAACTTATATTACTTGTAATTCTCTGTCATAATACAAACAACAAAGATACCAAAATTATGGCCGCAATTAAGAAAGGTTAATAGAAGCTTTTCGCCATGATTAGAAGACTTCATACTGACTTAGAATTCGACTAAATTATTCATGACTGGCAACCTGGAAGGCCTATATTGTTATAAAATACCTCGTAAAATGCTTGATAACTAAATTTCATCAAAGCTAAAGATTCTAGTCTCGAATCATTAGTCAACTTTTAGCATACAATTCTTCCATCTTCGAGAATCACGCTAAACCAACCCATAGCAAGAGAAGGTAAATTTAATGTTTTAAATCCATCTTGCGGCAGAAAAATTTTTGTACTCTATCCGTCCTAGTGAGTTTTATGTGAGCTCAGAGCTCGATTTATGACACAGTTTTGATCGAAACAATCAGAATGTTTTCATTTCTGGATGACAAAGGAAACAATTTAGGGCGAAAATGACAAATTTACTGCTAGAATTTCGCTGTCCGGCCACCGTCAATCACTTCTTACAGTTGTTTAACGCAAATGAATATATGAAAGTTCATATATTTGAACTACGGAGAAAGATATGAAGACATGATTGATCACGATCGCAGTTATACTCATAACTTAAGCAGCTCAGTTGGTAGAGCACTGCACTGGTATCGCAGAGGTCATGGGTTCGACACCGGTTTGCGGGGCCGATATAACATGGATTTCGTGTGACCCACAGCCAAAAACATGCTAGCAAACGTTGGCGAAAACCTTCCAGCTTACATAACATTAAGACATTTTAAATCCCTTTAGATCGTGTTATATCAGTATAATCAAAGAAAACATCACTGATTTGAACTCTCAGTTTTAAGTACCGCCGAAATTATTTTACGTTACGAGTCAACAAATTTGTAGCCCGAGAGAGGGTTTTCACAAAACTAGCTAGATCTAAAGACCATTTTTTGGTTTTTTAAACACCACATTGCCTCGTATTTTCCTAGTAATTATAAAGCTTTCGAAGTAGTGGACGTATCTAGCACCGAGTCAATTCAATTTGAAACCGTGGGACTGGAAAGCGGCGGAAGAAATAATGTCAGTATTTTATGCCAGCACGTCTTCCAAATTTTCATCTAAATCGCAGGATCCGTATATAAAGAATGTTTAAAAATCAAATGTAAAATTTAAGCTAAAAAACGAGCTTGCACTCTTAATTTTTTATAAGAATATTTAGCGTTTTTCTAACTGTGGCTGAATGTTCTTATTTATCTGCCGATTTTAGGCTGAAAATGTTCTTGTGAATATTCTACCGGCTGTTATTAGCGTCATTTTGGAGGCAGCCTGCAGGCATCAGAGCATTAGAGCATCGATCATACGGCTAGTGCTGTTTTTATCGCTTTTTGGCTAGTTTTACCGTTTAGAGAAGGAAGGATTTCATACGGTTTGATTAAAAACATATAATTGTTTTGTATTTACAAATTTTCAACACAAAAAATATATTCCTTTAAAAAGTCTCAGCCTCGGGTTGATTCTTAACTGGAAATAATCTTAAAATTTCGCAAATCTCACCGTCGATTTTCTTATAAAACATATTCTCATGGAAAAGAAAGAGTGTATATATTACAATTGGAAATCCCTTTTTACGAATTTACTGAAAAGACTTTCGTAGAAGAAAGTATTTGCATTAATGGAAATTTTTTGAAGTTAAACTTAAGTGTCTTAAAATCTCAGTAAAACAAACAAGTATTGAGAAGTTCTTAAGACATATGTCCAAGAGTTACATTTGAAGCAAGTTCTGTTAGCGACTGAATTTTATTCATCACTGCTCCGGGAACAAGCTTCTCTAAAAGATCAGGCTTCCTTCACGACAGATGGCCGCGTTGAACTGAAAGAAACATGTAATCCCAGTCTTTGTAGTTCTTGCTAAAGATTGCCGGAAGAAACAAAAGGCTCGAACTTGAAAATATACTCCGTTTTACAAAGAAAATAGAGTTATAAAAGTTGTTTCCACTTTCAGTGAATAAGACTCCCTGTTTTTGTAGCTGTAGCGTTCTCGGTTGTAGAACTTACTGCCCCGTGAAACAATTGACGGTCTGTACACAGTTCAAAAACTTGCTTAAAACTGAGGCAGTATTAATAGGAAAATATAGTTATGAATAACCTACTTTTTCAAAAACGGAACACGTTTTTGTTGAAAACGGTTTACCAAGCAAACCACAGGAAGCTATTTTAAAACAAAGGTAAGATTGACAAATTATGCAACGAGCGTCCAAACTCAAAGCGAAGAACAAATGTCTTTACTTTTCAATTTAGCTGATGTGCGCTATGACCTATGAAAACAGCTTGCGAGCAAATAACATTCCTGCCGTTGAATAGAAGCTTTGGTTTCATTGAAGGGTACTGTGTCTTTCATTCAAGTAACAAAACATGTTTGTAATCTTGCCAAGAAAATGTCAAGTGTGTTCTTTGAGCTGAAGTAGTTTCTATAAGATTTCCTATTGCGCTCGATCAACCCTCGTTTTTCAAGCAAAAAAGGGTTTAAAAGGACTTTTAAGAGAGTGTGAAAACTTATCTTTGCAAAAACAAAAGAGAGAATTAAAAATTTCTCTTGTTTGAGTCAAAACAATCGAATCTGTAAAAGTCCTTTCTCGACACCGTACAGAATTCTTGCGCATAACAAAAAATGGCTTGAAATATACCTGTCGGAACAGAGTACAATTCTACATGTTTAAGACAAACATTTCCAAGCCAAGCAAAATCTTGGGCCTGGTTTGATGAAATGTAAACTCTCATTCTAATTATAGTATGGATTTCAGAATGATATCCATTCGCCATCTTGATTTGTGAGTGGCGAGGACAATGCCATTTTCTTCAGTGCACGAGGCCCTGAAGCCTTCTATTCTTTCCATCCATGTGTTACGTGCCCTGAATGGATTCACAAACTCTCGATAATTATTTGAGTACGATTTATTTTCCAATTATTTTCTTCTGTTCAAAGTGTTAAATAAATGGGGTTTCTCTGGTGGAATTCACCGGAATGAAACATCAGGCTTGACATGGTGTGCTTGAAGCTGGTCAATTTCGGAAATTTAACCAAAACCTGTCCGAACAGTGGTTGTAATTTAAAATGGTCTCTATAAGTTGAAGAGTGCAAAATACTCTCTAGTAAGCGGAAAATAATCGTTGTCATTGATTCAGTTAACGTTTTGTAAGAAGGTATCCTTATTTCCAAATTCCCGTGATACTCCGCAAAAAGATTTTCTTTCAATTTCCCTACTGTTTCATCTTCCATTCTACAAACACAAATGGTTAAATGCTTTCAAATTATTTTGTAAGACCTGAAAACGATTACACAAAATACTTAGTTTATGTTTTGAAAGCTTTTTCTACAAGACGAAACCCTGTAGACAGTTTAAGCTGATTTAGCCTCGTTAACTACTCAGCCTCTGAGAGAGAGGAAGGAAACTCTTTTTGAAAAGTACTGATCGGGTTATTAAATAGCAATTCATCGAATTCAAAAGATCTTTCTAAAACACATGGTTTTCACCCAATTCATATCAAATCGTTCAAACTGCCTGGAAAGGAAAACATCGTTTTAACGTTTTTAGAAGTCTGCTTTACATTTTCTGGCTTGAAAACTTTGAAAGTGAATGTGTTTAATTGATATTGCTAAAGATCGTTTCTAGGCTGAAATCCATGTATAGCTTTAGAAAATGTATTTTTTACAAGGAAGAACAATTTCTTATTATCTTTTGTTTAACGAGACAAATGCTCTTGTGTTTAATTTCACACCTTCTTTTTATTAGCGTACAACAGAAGGGGCAGTGCAAAAACTGAACTAGTTCAAGAACTTTTGTACGGCACTCCTTTTGACACACACAACTGATTCCTTTCCAAGTTTCTAAAACTCTGATAGCCAGCGCTTCACCACCAGAGGATAATTTTTAAAAAAATTGAACAATTATTTTTCATGTATGGAACATTTCAGACGCTAGGTGTATTTTAATTTTGAGCACCAAAACATGATAAAACGGAGGCGTATAAATTAGTTGTATTTAATTCTCGAACTTTCTAGAAGTACGTCGGTTGATTGAATAAAAGCCTTTGTGGTTAGAGGTACATAATTTATAGTAACACAAAAATAAATTAAAATTTCCAAGTTTGATGCCATGTTCTCCTCAAATTAGAGAAAATAATTCTCTACAGGCTTGTGCTTGAACAAATTTCTTTCAGAAAACGGTAAGTAGGCTGTACTTTAGACAGAATGCTAAACTATGGTGCCCTTGAACTTCGAATGTCTTCCCGCACGCGACCAAGAACAGATTTAATAAATAAATGATAAAACAAATTAAAAGGCTTTTTTCTTGCTCTAACCGCAGAGCCAATATTCTTAGGAACATGAATCGAAATCATGTTGTACATATTGTGTTTTTTTACAATCGCACTTGGAACCCTTCTCTTGTATTCCTAAGTTCACTGGCAGGTAGGTTTGCGAAAGGCAAGCATGCTATTGAATCAAAACTTTCCTTAGCTTTCTTTTTCTTAGAAATCTTTAGACCGATACACGTTTTACGACGATTTATCTTCATTTAGAGCCTCAAGTTTCAAAGAACGACAATTTTCTTCACTTATAGCTATTCATACTAATTCTCTGCTTACGTTCGGTGCAAAACTCGAGTCGAAACTTAACATAATCATGTCATGCTTACACGAGGCCTCGCTACAAATTAAATGAATGCTAAAAATTTTCTCCTAAAATGCTGTACTTTGTTTGAGTGTTACTTCTAAACACTCGGTGTGGCTTTTTTGAACAAAAAGAACACGGTAATTGATAAAGAAATCCCAACCTACACAAGAAAAGAAAGGAGTTGTAAGGCCCCGGCGACAGATAAAAAGGCAAGTCAGACTTGAATGAAAAAACCCGCCCATGTGTTTGCTAAAAGACTAAGGGATGTTTTACCCAGTCTTGCTTTTCGTTCTGACGGCCGCCGTGAATTTGCCGAGATAACATCAAACTCGAAAGAAAAGATGAAATGATACACAGGCAAAGAAAAGCACGCGACAGTGTAAAATACTTTCATCACGATAAAAATGTTCTTTGAACAAACCAAATCAAGCTGAAATCTTGCTAATTCCAGTGTTAAGGTACTTGAAAGACCTTGAAAGGTTTTTCGTCCTTGTCTTTGAATCCTAGCTCTTTTCGTGACATATTGAGCCTGAAATTTGAAGCGCAGAAATCACCTCATGTTGCACACATTTCCAAACATCTACCGCCCAATTACTATGGAGGGTTGCCGAGAGGATATCATGTTTGAGTAAACATTAGAGTATGTTATTTTATAGAGCTAAACAAGAGACCTTTCGAGAAGAAACTAAAAATACCCGAACTTTGCCTCTGGAAGGCTGAAATTTAAGTAGCTTTCTTGCCGCTAGTTTTGAAAGCAAGACTAAATAAAAACTTTCGTATTTGACACTTTTTAGTTTACTTTCTTGCTAGAATTGAGATCTAGTTATAATTTAACTACGTAGATTACATGTTGTATTTAAACCTGTTACATGTAAATAACAAAGCTGGTAGAAATTAGCGGATGGACTTCAACTGAAAACCTTTGTACTGAGAAGGAATAAAAATCCATGTTTTACGACTGACTGTATTGTGCGTCTACAACTAAGAAACACTGAGACCCATTCTTCTTCGAAGACATGCAAGTTAGAAGATTAAAAGGGATAAATCGTGCTTAATCCAGTTAAGTCCAGTAACATTAGAAAAAAAGCCCATTAAATTCCTCGAGGAATGGCTTTTCGTAAAGACTATTTCATTATTTTGCGCCACAAATCTCGCGAACATTTCTGATGTGACCAAAAACGGGGGCGAAACACCTTTGAAGTAATCAACACTAATTGACATTGATAAATTAATTCCCAGATTTGAAATTAAGTTGATCTCGACTGTTCTGAATAGATACTTGAAATAATTTACAACATCCAAAATTCGGTTCATCTGCCTATATTGCGCACGTGCCGAAGACAATAAACACACGCGGCAAACTAAAAACGGCTTGGCAAGGTCCAGCAATTAAGCAGACTTGATAAGATAAGCTAATTGGGTCCCTAAAATTAAGAGCTGAGACACTGCTGGGAATATTAATTTTTAAAATGCTCGCACTGATCGAAACCGGTCGCTGATTTTCTGGGACTTAAAGAGAAGTACATTATTTAGTTAAGGGTTCTAATGTCCGCAATTTACTGTTTTTGCGGCGCGTGTCGTTAACACAACTTCCTGTACAGACGTACATCGTTGTACTTTATTAAACAAGTTCTCTTCTAGTAGAAGCTACAGCAGCGTGGTCTCATTTTATTTCTAGTTTTTCAAGTGTTTACACGCGCCATTGTGCACCGCAATCTAATCACTGTATTAGCCTACACGTACAGAAATTAATCTGTGTAAATATTTACCCTGAAAAGTGTTTTGATTCTGTCGACTCATTGAAAACATGTAGTTCGGCTCGACCAAAAACAATTCAGGCGATTCTCTCTTTATATTTCAAAGGTGTTAGTTGGATGGCTTTGTTCGACCGCCAGAGAGAGCGCTTTAACTTTGAATCACACGAGCGAGGAATTTCTTACCTCGTTACGAAACTCGCAAAAGAAGAGTTGATATAATTTTTATTTAAATGTTATCTCTTAATTTAGGCGCACTTCGCGGTGATTTGCCGTAAATAATCTATCATAATGAGATTAATTTTGCTTGTTATAACATACACACATCAGCTGCCCTAAAATGTTTTTGTTTGCGTTTTCTAAATCGAAATCTCTGCCAAAACATTAGGGCCTCATGGATAATTCACTTCTGACGCAATCAAACTCAGTCTAAAATTTTCTCCTCAGCTTTTCAACACCAATCACAGAATTCCGTAGCTCTTAAAATGATATTAACCTTGCGAGTAATAAAAAACGTATTTGCACGCTCGCGCGCAACAGTGCCTCATTAAAATTGCATTGCTTTCCCGCAATTACGAAAATATCGAGTTCTGTGTCTTTTGATAAGGTATCAACTGAAGTAAGACGGACACGCGACCATGAAAAAACTAGGCTTTGTTTGAATGTGCAAATCTGACTGAATTGTTTAATTAGCTATTGGGAATTCAATGGGGTTTCTAAAATTCACCTGCCAATCAACGTTAAAGACCATCTTGTTTAGAACGCATGCCACGCGACTTTGCCACGCGCCGCATTCAACGTTTATCAGCGACCTCTTAACCTTGCCAGGTGGTTGCGGCTTTTCTAAATAATTGTACAAACTTGTTTTTTCTATTATTATTCCTTCCAAATACGTACTTCCATAACAGATTTTAATTGGATGAAATGAACTCGCAGTGTACCAGATTCGTTTTTCATTTCCATTTGCAGAGGCGCCGTTTTATTGAATCTCTTGCTAAAGAGAGGCTAAGCTCTCTTCCAATTAGGCCAGTTCACTCCTCTAAATTCGAACAATAAACAGCGGTTTATTTTTTTCTGTAGAACTTCTTTGTTCAAGCCCAAAATGTTTTCTTTAAGGACTTTTTTCATTATTTTTAGCTAAGTCTCCTTACCTCGAGCTTCCACGTGGGCAAGTCTTTCAGGACAAACAAAAATCACCCGACAATACTGCAATTTAACTCTAAACTCCCGGCTTTGTTTTGCGGCGATTTGTTTGAATGCAATTTAAAGAAAACAAAGACTTTGCAACAGTGTGGAAATCGTGCCAGGGAAAACCAAATCCCTAAAACTCGACCAGAAACGTGTCGAGTAATTGTTTAGTTGTTATGAAGTGATTCCGGATAAATTGAGATAAAAAACGCTTTCAGCGATTAAACCCCTACCGAATGAAAATAAAGGGAAATTTCAAAGACATTTAACATGATAGCAGCCTACTGGAAAGTGCTTGGTGGTAAACTAAGTATTTTTAATTTCAAACGCGTGCTATGCTCTATGAAGCACAGTTGGCGTCGAACTCATCGCAGTAATATCGGCGCCATGTTTAGCATTCAACGAAAGTGATACACGCGCGGGCAAGTGAAGTTAGAATTAATTTTTAAGAGAAGTCCGTTTTTACCCTTTGTGTGGTGAATTAAAACGGTTCGAGAGTAAAAAGGACGTAAAAGAACGCTTTCTTCTTCTTCACTGCTATATTTGATGTGTGATGAAGTACTATTGAAATCATCAAGGAAGCGTGGTATTTATTTTCAATGCATTGTTTTTTTGGACAATTTCATTTACATAACAAAGCGGACAAAATCTTGACACACTGGGCCACGTTTCTCTTTTTCGTCCACGCGGATTTATGTGACAACTTGTCAGAAATATAATGACGAAGATAACCTATTTACCTCAACAAGTTTCATAAGGGCCTGCTCGCACAAATAGAACAAAAAAAAATCTTCAGCGAGCCCGGCTAATGCAATTAAAATTGTGAAACTGATTAAAATCATATTTAACAGCATTCGATGGGTATCCCGCGCTGCAGAATTCGCTATTGGCTCTTTGCAACCCATCTCGTAGTTTCCGTAAGATTCAAAGATTTCTGCATGGCTAATGAATTACGCAAAACTCGTTCTTACCGGCGCGCAAACTGATGACACCTGGTATACCGAAAGAAAGCAATTGAGCCCTTGTATATTACAATACGATAATATGGAGCAGCAAATGAGAACTCCTTTCGCGTCGTAGATTTCTTGTTCTGTTGTGATACAGATAATACTCAATTAGTATTTTATTTTTCGGCCTTTCAAACTACGATAAAATATTTATGTCGGGCTGTTCTGGATATTGCAATTACAAAACTATTTTCAGACAGCTCGGCGACCTGAAAACATTATAGTAGATCGCGCTGAATATGTTTTTTTTTTCAAAGCGAATTGATCTCTCTGCCAAGGCAAACTGTTCGGTTGATATGCGTAGATGAAAGCAAAGATACACACAAGGTTGCTTATAGCTTAGAATCTATGTATCACTTTTTCGCTTAGTTGCTTAGCGATGTTATATAAACTTGGTTCCGTCGGTATGTTAATGTGGTCTAAACAAACATCTGCTCCAGAAGACGAGAATAAAATTCACGATGCGTCCGCTCAAATGAGTCAGCCCTCTTTCGTCTTGTTCCACATTGTCTCCGGGTTTTTCTTAAGAAATCCATTCCCGAGAATTGACGGCAGTTGTTCGATCCTAAAACAATCGGGCGAAAAAAGAATGTTTCTACGTAAACAAGAAATCTTCATAAGAATATAGAATCCAAAAGGTGTTGCACCATTAAGAAGATTAAACATTCTTTCTGTAAAACTTGATAAAATATTCATACAGCTGTTTTTTGGTAGACGTTTTTATGCTTCAATGCAGTCCCCTGAGGCTGGAATCTTTTTTTAGTTTATTTGTAAATAGTACCAAATGCGGTTCTTTCTAGTTGCACGAATGTTTAAGACGGGACCGGAAGTGAACTTCAGCGTTTGAGTAAACTAGTCGTTTTAACAGACCTGTTTTAGAAGCGAAGATCGGTATTTCCGCACTTTATAAAGTACAACTACAGAACGTGAAAATTAGAGTTCGCAATTAGGTGATAATGAGCGCGCAGGGGCGGGGGCAGTTTTCTTCAATTGTTCATAGACATTATTAAGGGTGCCCTCGGGCCCGCTTTTGATTGGCTGCGCCGAGACCTCCCTTGAGAGAACATCTCTTGTCTATCCAATGGCAGAACGCCTGCACGGCCGCGGTTGGACAGCTTGCCTTGTGTTTTTGTTTGTATTTGCCTCTTTTCAGCTGACATAATGCACATAAAAGAAAAAAGAGCACACGAGCGCTTTAAAACTGCGGCACGCGCCTAACAAATTAGCCATAGTTGATACAGTGACACTCGTTAAAGGCCTCGTGTACTTGATTAAGATTCGCGTGCACCTTAATACAGAAAGTGTTCCAAATCTTCCAAACCTTCCGCGCAGACTTGGCGAGAGAAATCTTTCTTGAAGTCCGTTTAGAAGCTTCCACAGCCCTGACAGCGCGATTAACCGAATCTAATATAACTGTATTCAAGGTCAACCGAACATGCCTCGATCATTTCTTGTCAAGCTGAAAAAGAGTAGTCCCAACGGCTTCTTCTGGGATGAAGGTAAGTTGTAATTCTTCAAGAGTAGATTTCAAGCGTGGCACTCGGTAAATTCAAACATGACTTCGCGTTTCGTCTGAGGAGATTTTTTGGCCAAACCAAACCTCGAAACATTTAAGTTTCTCTGATTCAAAACTGCCACACCTCATTAAATATTCATCAGCTGGCAAATAGAGACAGCAAATTCTAAAACTGCTCTTTCGCTCTTCTTTCTCTAGCAGGTTCTGACGTACCCACGGCTCCGCCTAATGTGTGGGAACCAATCCGTGTAGAGATCGAGCCGGCTCAGGTATTCCAGCCCATCAAGTTGGATCTCGCTACTCTAGACCCAGAAATTTTAACTGGAAAAGGACAGCTGAAGCCGAAGGCACGTTTTTTCAGTCCGTTTACGTTCAATTCTCTTCAGTTAAACCCTGACCACCGCGATATTGGAGTTGGCAAGGCACTGTATGCTAAAGAAGTACTGTGCCCTTACGAATCCAGAAACGCCAGCCCCCTAAACCTTGACGGTGCTCTTGTCCCTTCACCCACTCGCAGCGATGATGGGTACCCGAGCGCGGGAATCTTCATTCCCGGAAGTGGCTTTCTGGGGCTGGAAAACACTAAATCTTCTTCACTGCCCGTGGTGAGCTCTGAACCCGTTTCTGTTGGCCGAAAGCGACGTAACGGAGCGCCCAAAACATTTACCTGTGAAGTCTGCGGTAAAGTGTTCAACGCGCATTACAATCTGACCCGGCACATGCCTGTGCATACCGGAGCCCGTCCCTTCAAGTGTAAGATCTGCGGCAAGGGCTTCAGACAAGCGAGTACGTTATGCCGACACAAAATCATCCATACGAAAGAAAAGCCACACAAGTGCAACATTTGTGGAAAAGCGTTCAATAGGTCTTCCACCTTGAACACTCACATCCGAATTCACGCCGGCTATAAGCCGTTCGTCTGCGATATTTGTGGCAAGGGATTTCACCAGAAAGGCAACTACAAAAATCACAGACTAACACACACCGGCGAAAAACCATTCAAGTGTCACATTTGCGGCAAGGCCTTCCATCAAGTGTACAATCTGACATTTCACATGCACACGCACAATGACAAGAAGCCATTTACATGCAAGGAATGCGGTAAAGGATTCTGCCGGAATTTTGACCTTAAAAAGCATATCCGCAAACTGCACGAAAACAAAGAACAACGTGACAAGATTGAACAATGAACCACGCGTCGTTAACTGTCCTTCACGTCGAGAAAAAAAAAAGAGCGAGCACTTAAGCTCGTGCGTAATTTATTGGCTTACTGGTATATTGTGTACAAAACCTAAAGATTTCTTCTACAACGATTGTAGCACAGGAACTGCTTATGATGGGAGATTAAAATGCAAGACAGTTAAGGCTTATGTGATTATAATATAAACGTTGTTTTAGTATAACGGAGAGCGCACGTGGACGAACAAAGGAAGTTGTAAACTATGAATGAATAATATGTACATAAGAGAACAAAAGCCAACGGCTAGGCTGTGAATATATAAATATGGTCAAATATCCAGTTTATACAAGATTAATTGTACCTCTGTCAAATACTTCAGCTCTATTCTGTGTAAATAGTGAAAATGGAAGCAATGAAAAAATAATCAGTAAAACATTCAGATTTATCACACTTAATTGGGTTCAGTGTATGTTGCTATGAATGCTGTTCAGTGTTTTTTGTTGTTTTTTAACGACAGAAATTTGCCAATTCCTTGCGTGAGTTGTTCAGTTAAGGCAGCGCGTTTCACGGTTTGATGCGGATATGATTTATTTATTATTATTACTATAAATGCGCGCAAACGTGATTGATTTCTTGTGCGAAAACCCCTCCTCGTGCTGAACTTCTTTGTTTTAAATAGGTTTTAAAACATTTTATTGCTTCATAGGATTCAAAAGATTTATTAAAATAAAATCCACCATTGTATGTTTCCATACGCGACATAGTGAGGCCAAATTACCAATATTGAAAGCCAGAACAGCAACACGTTTTCACGGCGAAATAAGTGAGCTCCGGAATGCAATTAGGCAAATGAGCTCTGGCAGTATTTTTTTTTTTAGCTTTAGGCCCCAATATTTAACTTTTAATTTTATTGTTTACCAAACAGGATTCGTAGTTGGGTGGGTAGTTATATCCTGGATTTGAACGGTTTTCAATCCTGAAGCAGTAAATTAAACCTTGCGATAAACTTCGCCTAGTCTTAATAGCATTTTTGTCCCAAACAAAGTAATAACAACTGCGCGCAATATTGCCAGACAATTGGATTATCTCGCAAAATTCTCGATCGTAAAAGAAACAATTAATTGCAATTTGATTTGCTGCCCGAGAAATGTCTGCAGAAACCGATACATCTCAACTCTCTCCTTATTTTGCCCTTTTGCTCCTGAATGCTAACATCAAAATGTATTTAAGCCTCTATTTTAGATTTTGTTGACTAATTAGTTTAACAGAAATCCATTCCGTTACATGGGAACACTTTGTATTTTGCAGTGCAAATAAATTAGGGCATTCATTCAGTTATTTGAATTTGCTGGTTTCACTTAAACACCTGCATCAAACTTATGGTGCTTGTAAGCAAGGTTGCGCTTCTACGCGAGGTTATGCTTGCAAGTGAGGTTGTTCTTGCAAGCGAGGTTGTGCTTGTAAGCGAGGTAGTTTTGTGAGATAGAAAAAGGGGAGAGGGGTAGGGTGGCAATGACGATGGAGGTGAGGGGGAGGGTCGAGGGATAAGTGGAGGAAAGAAGAACTACGAAGAGAAATACATACATATGTACACTTCATTTAAACAAGGCAGAAACATCAGTTACAAGATTGAGATGAAAAAACTGATTTATATGTTTGCCGTGGGGAGTACAAGGAGGGCATTAGACAAGTGATCTCATTCTAAGTTAATAAAGGATCTTACATTATGGCTCTGAAGTTCGGGAGGCTATTCCACAAATGTGCCCCACAGTAGCAGAAACTGTTTCAAAAACACAGGAGTTAGCGCTAACCAGCAGTTTCTGTTATCCGCGTAGAAGGTTTAACTTGTGATATCAAATACATCCAAATAATGTCTTGCGATCTCAACATGTTGAAGAACACAGCCACATAAAGCATTTACTCCTCGAAGCGCACAATCGATTTTTTTCCTTCAAGACCTGCCCATCATGTGATAGTAGAGCGCCAAGGGCTTGGAGAAAAATGTTGCATCCAACGTTCTCGATCCCATCTAATAAGAATACCTCATCGAATAAGGTTTTTTGTGTTTAGATCAGATTGTCCAGAAACTCTTTTCGTTGCATTTTTTTTTCTAAATAAATATGCCCTATAGTTTTTCCTGTCCTTTCCTCCATTAAGTTACCCACTGTGCATATATTAAGATTTTCTAGCTCAGTTTTGATCTACTGTCTTCAGCAAAATCAATCAAATAGTAGCACTTACCCTGGCGTACAAGTCCCCTTATCACTACCCTGTGTAACAAATGGCCTTCTTTCCCCTCCCCACTCCCTTCACTCGAGGACCGCGTATAAGGTTCTATCCTGATCACGTAGCTTCACCGAGATCCTTACCGTTTTTGTGATTGGATGTCGCTGAGCTACAAATTTCCGCTCGCAAACTAACACTTCTTGATTCTTTGTCAGACATTGGCATGATCATTTATCGGGAACTTAAGTCATGAAAAGCTTTAAAAGAGCGTAAGCCATTTCTAAGCCACAATTCCTTAACACTTTTTTAATCCTTCATATATTGTTTCTTGTGCCGATTTCTTAAAATTGAAACTATAAGTTAGATTTTTTGTGCGTGAATGGCGTGCTTCAGAAGAGAGAGACAGCAATAAACTTATCATTATTATGTTGTACCTTGTGTTAGCTGTTAAGCGAATATCAAATCACAGCACCAAGACATGAAAACTGTGAACGTAACCCAGTGATCGAATATCGGGCAAAAACCGCGATCTGATGATTGGCTACAAAGACCCTGTCAAACGATCAACAAACGGCCCCCCTATCTGTCACGCAACAGAATGTTTAAGGCGACCTCGTTCTCAGGCTACGTTTATGGTGAGCGTAGCGTTGTGTGACATAGAAATAGGGACGGCACTAGTTAATCTTTGAAAACATCTCCAACTTTGCTGAAGTTTCTGAATTATTATTTTTTAGCACAAATTTCTTTGGTTTGAGAGGTCGTCCTGTTAGTCATTCTATCATTTTAATGATAATAGGTCGTTTTCACTGTCACGCAATAAAAAAGTAAATGGAAAACCATCCAGTGGATGAAGTCAAGAAATTGTGATGTTATATGAAATAAAGAGAGTAGACACTTCTCCATGTTTTAAGGTTGTGCGTTTTCCCAAACTTGAAATATTAGTCGAAATGTTTCGCAGAAATTTATAGATCCCGGCGGATTTGACAATTTCACGGGAAAATAGTGTTCATCTGGAACTTACTCGATAAACGCGATCATAGCTCTGTCGTCAAGGACTGCCATAACTCTGAAATTCAAAATGCGTCGGTTTCCTAAGGAAGCACACTAGCGAGCTAAAAAATTTCAAACATAAATGTACCATCTCTTATACCTGATGAGGACAAAACCTTTGGTGGCTTTTCAGTTTTGGATTTTAGAAAATGATGACGTCATGTGAAAACGATCTATTAGGCAATCATCTTTCGGTTTCTGTCGAGTTTCAGCTGCTGGATTGGGATTATTAGTAGGGTGTTCGCCCCGTAATTCAATTTAGAAATCGTTTCCCTACTGTCAACAAATATTACCATTAAAAAAAAAATAAGGAAATTTTTCACTTGGTTTTTATCTCTTGCTCTGAGAAAGAAGTGGTTTTCGCGCGCACTGGGAACGAGAGATTGGCTTCAGGTATATAATGTGTTGTATAGCAGTAACAAAGTGTCTTGTCTAGCTTCAGTTTCTCCAATTACAAAAAGATCAACCCGTGCTTAGGAATTCAGAATTTGGGCAGTTTTAATGACTTGAAATGGTAACCGGCTATTATAGTACTAACACAAAGTTACATTATTCAAACTAACACATTTCTGATTTTTTTTTCCAGACGGAGAATTATGAAAATGGCGAAGCCGAGCTTGGCTTGTCGTGGGCAGTGAAAGTTCTCGATGCAAGTAAAGATGGAGAGATCGTCAAATTCACCATACAAACAAACATGGTATGGAGATTTCTCGTACAATTAATTATGAAAGAATATACTCTGCTGAGCTACAGAGTACTCTGTTAACTTAAATTTCAGTTACTTTATAATTGTGTTAAAAGTTGAAATTTTACCTGACATGACCTGTAATTAGCGTAGCTCTCCTTCAACTCTGTTTCATGCCACAGCAGGAAATTCTTAGGTAGTTTCCTTTTTTCACTCTTCGTTTCGCCCTTTATCGCGTTCTCTACAGCAAAGAGAATAAATTGATGAGCTAGCCTCGGCTTTACTAAGCGGCATCACATATATATAGATGTTAGTAGCTAGGGAAGCTGCTAGGGATGGTGGGGTGTTCGAGGGGGAGGGGGAAGGGGAACTTGGAATCTTATCTACCCCACCCAGGTAAAGTAGCAATACCCCTTTTTACTTCCTGGACAACAACATCACCCTTTATTTACCCTTTTTTCGTTAATACAGAAATTAGGAAACGATGGAAATTATGGTTATTGTTATTCAGGGTCCATAGGAGCCTTAATACCAACGTAATCACAACAAGTAATTGAAAAACTGATCTTGAATCCAAGACCATCATCAGTATCTGAACTTTAAACAATTTAACTTCCTTTTACCTCGGATTATTGCTGTGAATTATTTGGTTGTTTTGTGTGTCTGTTGAATAGCATCATAACATGGATCTTTTACTTACATGTAATTGTGCTCTGATGTCATTTATTATGTAAATATGTTGTGGACCGGTGTTCACTGGACATTGCTTCAAACTTCTTTACTATGATTATGTCAATTTGTCGTGTCCTTGCTGATGAAATCTGCTGAGCTTGGCTCAACACAGTCAAAGCAAATGTGGCAATTCGAAATGTTATTGATAAATATACATGTTGTGTTTTAATTTTAGCCTTGGTGTAACATGGTATTTTCCTATGTTTTATGTTTTATCATATTACCATTTAGAAAACAGCTTTAAGAAAATACGTGCACTGATTGGTTAAAAATCGTGTTTCCGTAATTCAATAGAAACACAGGACAAGCACGAGCTGTTGACGCAATAATGGCGTGAGCAAAGAGAATTTACATTTTGATAATCAAAGTTAACAAGTTGTTTTTTTTGCCGCGGTCTTTTCTAAAAGAAATAGAAAACATGTTCTCCGTGTTTCTACTGAGTTATATAAACACTCATGGAAGTTTGGGAGAACTCAAAAAAGCTGTGGAAACACTTGCCTGTGGCTCGTGTTCTCATTTCTCGTTCTCCCAAACGTCCACTTGTGTTTCTATAACTCGATAGAAACATGGTACATGTGTTTTTTTTCTATATGTATGGTATGTAACAAGGTTAAACTCAAACCTGATCATATATCATAAGGCATTTGTATATGCTGCAGAATGGCAGCTAAAATAAGCTCACAGTCTCTTATCAATTACAGAAAAGACTGCTTAACAGAATATATATCTGTGTAATTAGTATAGGAAATAGCACTGTTTCTAAGGGTATTTGGGATAAATACCGCGAGTGATATTTCAAAATTCACCAAAATATCACTCGCCGCGGCGGCTCGTGATATTTGGGGAGTTTTGAAATATCACGAGCCGGTATTTATCCCAAATACCCCGAAGAAACCGTGCTATTTTTTG